>Ga0314774_1000535_pt1 | contig 29750 bp, 23 predicted proteins | sample MetaGCBIA2018_FD_204515 | JGI IMG/M metagenome (GOLD analysis project Ga0314774, IMG submission 204515) | Cryopeg brine microbial communities from Beaufort Sea near Barrow, Alaska, United States - CBIA 2018 | ecosystem: Environmental > Aquatic > Marine > Coastal | place: USA: Alaska | collected...
GGGTCTGAGTGCGTTTGCTGCGCTCAGTAGCCCACTAGGAAATCAACCTGGGATGAGCGGCTGCTTGAGATAGGTTCTTGTATCGCTATCCCGATGGCGACATGAGCGACCAGTTCGTTCTTTTAAAACCCTAAGTTACGGTTAATTAAGATCTATAGCAACATAAACGACCAGTTCCATCTTCAAAGATCCAAGCAAGGAAGTCTTACGAACGACTTTCTTAGAACAAAATAAAAGTTTAGCAATATAACAAAAGCTAAACTCAAGAAAAGAGAGATGTTATGGATCAACTTATTATTAAAGATTTAGAGTTATTTGGCTTTCATGGTGTTAATCCTGAAGAAAAATCAATGGGCCAAAAATTCATTGTCAAAGCAAAGATTTCTATGGATTTATCAGAAGCTGGTGAAAGTGATTCACTTAATACTGCTATTAACTATGCGAAGTTATGTCATGAATTACAAGAAGTGTTCAATCGAACGAAACATGATCTTATCGAAAGAGCAGCCACCGTTTTATGTGAATATATACTAACCAATTATGATCAAGTAACTGAAGTTGATTTAACACTTAAAAAGCCATGGGCTCCGATTCATTTGCCCATTGATTATCCTGCCGTTCGGTTAGTCAGGCGTTGGCATAGTGCTTATGTGGCTGTTGGTGCAAATCTTGGCAACAAACGTGAGAACATCAGCAATGCAATGAATACTATCAATGCATCATGGCATACTTCAATTATTAAAGAATCCACACTAATTGAAACGGATCCCGTTGGATATGAAGATCAAGACACCTTTATTAACGGTGTTTTTGAGATAAAAACATTATTAACCCCAATAAAACTTATTCGTTGGCTATTGTCAATCGAAAAAGAGTTGAAACGTGAAAGAATCATTCGTTGGGGGCCACGAACCATTGATCTTGATGTCATCTACTATGATGACCTCATTTCAAGTCTAGATGAAATAGTTATTCCACATCCTCGTATGCATGAAAGGACTTTTGTTCTGGAGCCTTTAAACGAAATAGCCCCATACAAAATGCATCCGATACTTAATAAAAGAACATTTCAATTGCTTGATGACATAAAGTGATCATAAATTCATTATAATTGCTTGATTACATAAAGAAATCATTTAACCTGCTTGATGAAATAAAGCGGAAGTAAGTCTATTTGACCTGCTCAATGAATGCATCTATCTTTGACCAGTCCCTTCGATCAAGCGGTGCATCTTTGCTGCTTCCAAATAGCAATTTAGGCACTCCTGTAAAGGATTTCTCAACTCGACCATAAAATTCACCTATAGCAATTGGATTCATTAAAGCCTTATATTTATTAAGGCTTTTTTTGATAGTTTTTTGCCAAAGTTTATATCCATTATCTAACAGATAAGATACATAAAATAATGATACTTGTTTATTCTTAAGAATTTCAGCATTATTCTCTGTGAATTTTTGAACAGGTTCAGCCCACCTCATTCCATTAATTGGACCACCGATGATAACCGTATCATAAGTATTCAGCTCATTAACTTGGTCGATTGGCAAAACTGTTATTTCATTGTTACTCTCTGACAACTTTTGACTCATGTACTCACAAATTTCTTTTGTTGTGTTTGTTTTTGAATAATAAGTGATAAGTAGTTTTCTCATAAATTTTTATACCCCTTCGCATCTTTCAAATTGTTTGAATCTATCCATGGCTTGTATGAAACATGGTAAGCAAGAAGAGTGGCTTCACCACGTTTTTTCCAACAGGAAAACTACGTAGCGTGGAAGAAACATCTCCTTGACGGTTGTTCATTCTATTGGCTAAACAAATATCATTTAGTTCAATAACTCAATTAACTTTGAAATATCAGAAACTTGATCTGGCGATAAACTTTGTCTTTTTTCAACTAATTGTTTGATTTTATGTGTCATTGATTTATATCCAATTGCAATACTTCCAATTACTTGTTGATCTCGAATGAGAAAGAACAAGTAGCTTTCTTTTCCAACTTGCTTAAGCGTAGTATAGCTTCCATCCGTTATAGCAATCTCTCCTATGCTAAACAGATCAATATCAAGGACCTTTAATGCATTAGAGCGTGGTACACCACCAAAAGGTATTCTATTGCCTATAACATTTAACGCTGCAATTTTACCTTGATACTGTGCTATGTTCCAAAGTCCATAGGTTACACCATAATGTTCAGTTATATCACCTGCCGCATATATATCAAGATCAGAGGTTCTCATATAATTGTCTATAATAAGCCCCCTATTCACTTCTAGCCCGGCTTTCCTTGCTAGATACGTATTAGGACGAACGCCTGTAGTAATAACAACATTGTCCACTTCAATAATTCTACCGTCTTTTGACACTACTTTTAAACCTTCTTTTGTCTCAATAATTTCTTCTGTTTGATATCCATACTCAACTTGTACACCTAATTCACCTAAACTATCAGCAACATAACTTGCTGCTTCTTCATTCAATTGTCTTGGCATTAACCATGGTAATCCTTCTGCAACAAAAACTTTTAGCCCCTTACTTCCCATCGCCCCAGCTGCCTCTAGTCCTAGAACCCCACCACCGATGATAAGTACTTTCTTATCCTGATCCATAGAAGACAGTAGTTCATTGGCATCTTCAATTGAACGAAGAGTCATGACTCCTTTAGAAGATACACCTTCAATAGGTGGAATAAAAGGATGGGCTCCAATAGCTACGATCAGTTTATCATAATTAAGTTCGGTATTATCTGATAGAATAACCTTCTTTAATTCCGGAAGAATATCAATAACGACACGCTTTTTATATATTTTAATGTTCTTTTCATCATACCAATATTGAGGATGAATACAAAGATTACTTTCACTAATATCATCCGCTAAATATCGAGTAAGATTAAGACGATAATATGGGAGTTTTTCTTCATTGGTGACCATTGTTATTTCAACTTTATCTGAATGTTCTCTCAACGTTTCTGCTGCAGACAATGCAGCTATTCCTCCACCAATAATAAGAACTTTCAGATCGTCAATCTCCCCATAATCTGTTATAACCTCTCTTATCGGTTGAAAATGCTCTTTTGTAAACCCACACACTGGACAAGTCTCCGGCGCTTCATCTCCTGAATGAATATACTCACAATTTAAACACCTAAAGCTATTGGGTACCTCCTCAGCTACCAATGGCTTTTCAATCTCAAAATTTTCACTTGTTGCCCCACAAATAGGACATTCTTGGGGGGGCTCAATACCTTCGTGAATGTAACCACAAATATTACATTTAAATAATCGCTTATCCATATGAACACTCCTTTGTAAGTTAAACATTAAACAATGATTTCTACTAATCTTATTATATCACTCTTTAGGAATATGAAAAGGAGCCATGCATCGGCAAATTAAATTTGCTGATGCATGGCTCCTTTTTATTATGCTTGTTCAACCTCACAATGGAGGATTTTATTATTCTACTGCGTCTTTGAACGTCATTGCTTCGAAGATTTCATCGTTAACAGTAACTGTGTATTCTGAAATAATCGTTTCATAGATTTTATCAAATTCAGCAACTTTTAACAAATATTCTGATTCTTCTCTGATTGTTTCAAGCTCAGCTTTTGCTTTTTTAATTTCTTCGTCTGTTGCTGGAATTCTTTCTTCTAACTTAATAATATGGAAACCGTATTGAGTTTCAATCACATCACTAATACCACCAATTTCAAGTCCATAGGCACCCGCTTCAAATTCAGGAACCATTTCACCACGGGAAAACGTATATTCTCCACCCGTATCAGCTGATCCAGGATCTTCAGAAAATTCTGTTGCAAGTTCTGTGAAGTCTTCACCATCATTAACTCTCTTTAGAATTCCCTCTATTTTTTTTCTAGCTGCTGCATATGCTTCTGTTGATACCGGTTGATCTTTATCATCAACTGTTTTAATTAGGATATGACGTGCTCTAACTTTGTCATAAAATGAATCAATACCGTATAACATCATATTTTGATATACTTCATTTTTTTCCATTTCAGCCAAAACATCACTATCTTCAATTACAAAATCCTTAGTCATTTCTTCAAAAACTACTTCTGAATAGCCTTGTTTAAGAATAGTATCTTTAACTTGTTCTATGGTAAAACCATATTTAGCAATAATTTCAGGCGTATATGATTCAAAAACCGTTGTTGCTTGAGCTAGTAGCTCTTCTTCAACACCGTCTTCTAAAGTGTATCCCTTTTCCATAGCAACATCATAAAGTACTTCTGTACGAACTGACACATCTTTGATATCATTTTTAACAAATGATTCAACGGATACTCCAGCTTCAGCTTCCATATCCCATACTGTCGGTCCGTAAATTGATTCGTAATAAGATTTTATCTGATATAAAAGTATATTTCCAACACTTAACATAACCTCTTCGTCGTTTACCTTTAAGAGTACTACGTCTTTAAACTCACCTGAGTTTTCAGTAGCGCTTACATCTTCTGCATTTGCGTCTCCATTTGCGTCTCCATTTGCGTCTGCATTTGCTTCGTCATTTACTTCTTCTTTCACATCTGTTGTTGTCTTTTCATCCGTTTGTTTACATCCTGCAAACAAACTTAATACTAATGTCAGTGCAATAAATAAAGTTATTAATCTTCTCATTTGTACGCTCCTTCTGTTAAAAATTGTCATAAACTATCAATCGCTAATTATGCGACATCATCTTCCCTTTAATCTTAATAAGGTCTCACCATGTAATCCTCATGAAACACACTTGTTACAGTTTAATCTATTTAGGTGTCAAAATCAATGAAAAAGTATGAACAAAGTATGAACATCTTAGCAATCATCCTTTTACTTCGTGATAATTCATCAAAATTCTTGATAGTAGAATAGCACATTGTTCTCTCGTAGCTAACGTTGACGGTGAATAAGGATAGTAATAACTATCCTTTTTTAACACGATTCCCTTGTCTACCATACTTAAAAAATATTCATTACTCCAGTGTTTATCAAGACTATAACCGTATGCTCCGCTTGAATTATATAAAACAAAGCTACGATCGAGAATTGTCAGGACCTCGCCCATCGTTATCGTACCATTAGGATCATAAAGATTATTACCTTTACCTTCAACAATCTCATGAGCTGCCAGGGTATAAATGTAGTTTTTAGCCCAATGACTTTCGCTAACATCACTAAAAGTTATCGGAGAAATCAACTGTGTTGTCATTTCCCCGGTTAGATATAACATTTTTGCAAACTCGGCTCTTGAAACATTATCGATAGGCCCAAACGTGCCATCAACGTAACCATTGATGATTCCTTTATCATATAAATGTATAATTGATTTTTTTCCTTCAGCGTTATTAGGTAAATCCGGAAAAACAGCTTCAGTAATTGTATTAGCACCTAAATCTTCCTCAAGTTCGAATATACATGGACAATGCATATCATCGTCACTTATCGTCCTTGAGTTAAATCCGGGCATGATAGCTTGACCTTGTTTGTATTTAACTGTTACCTTTTTTTCATTATCTACTCTCCAACTTGTTATCATAATAGGAGTTGTAATACGATCATCACTCCATTTCAACGTGACCCTACCACTATTATCAGACAACCAAGTCACTTCATAAATAACATGATCATCAACACCTGCTCCATACGTAACCATCGGTAAATTGGAAACAAATAATATTATAATAAAAATGCCAACACTAATTCTTGCTTTACTTATCATCCTATACCTATCCTTAATTTCTTGAGCCATTTCTTGCGCAGTAACCTGATAATAACATCAACCATTCTTGGTACAGCAAATCTCAAGTTATAACCCTTCAGCTTTTGCCCATAATGCAAATAACTCTGCATAAGTCAATTTATCATTAGGTCTAAGTTTTGATATATCTGATACCAAACCAATCGTTGCCGCTTTTGCAATAAGACTTTTATACTGACTGTCAATTAAGCCATTGCTGTTTACCGTTGCGATCATCGTTGTATTTGCTGCCAGTGTAATATCATTGCGTATCTCAATAGTTCTCATCATCATAGCGATAGCCTCTTCACGATTAAGTGATGACCTACCTTTCGTTTTGTCTGACTTAATGCCTGCATAGTATAGTGCATTAAGTTGTTCATTGCTAATATACTTAGCAACATTTATTTCCTCTTCACCTTTTACGAGGCTATATAGAATATTGATATATTCATCTTCTTTGATAGTTAAATTCGGATTGTAACCATTCATACCAAGCACAGTATACATAGAATCTATTGTTTTCTTGTATTGTTCTGACCAATGAGATGGAACACTTGATTGAATTTCACTACTTCCTTCCATTAGGAAAATACCGTAGCTTCCGATATTTGTAGTGCTTAACATAAATGCACCTTCCGTTCGATCAAACAAACCATCCAATTTGGACCATGTTCGATTTGCATCCAACGCATATACAATAGGTGATTTGCCATATACTTCATATCTGGAATTGGCTGATAGACCTATTTCAAGTGGTTTATCACTATAGTCCAACTTCTTATTACCACGTGAACTTTTAACTTTGATTCCCAAAGCTTGTGGAACAGATACGGAAGTCAACGCTTTTGATGGCATTCTTGAATTATCATAATAATTGTCAACATCATCAATCGTAAACTCTAATACCGGCGCTACACCATACTGATTTTTTTGACGGTTTATTTCACTCATCAGTGCATCATAAGGTACGCGTATCAGCATATGGCCAGCATCGATTTGTAGTTCGATTTTATAGGTATCAAAAGCTTCAACTATTGAATATGGTATCTGTATTTTCCTTGATGTAATAGGTTTATTATCATGTTTGGAAATATCAATGGAATATGTATAAAGATTACGTTTAATAAGATCACTAATCAAACGTTGGTCTACATTATTATCTGCATGACCATCAGCATCAACTCCATTATCCCTAAAACGATATAACAACTCCTGTTTGTCTTCATCATATATTATTTCATAATTCTGGCTTGGTAAAATTTCTAAAGCCGGATCACTACTACTGTCATACTCATTTTCTGAAGCTACTGTAATTATCTTTATTGTTGGCGAATAATAATCTGACTCTTTGACAATATACTGATCCGCAGTATCACCAACAACAGTAACACGGGTTTTCATCCTGAAATAATAATTTCTATTGCTAATGAGCTCATTTATTTTCACTAAATTCTTTTCCAATAATTCAACATTATCTGGAATAACTGAATCTTCATTGCCACTTACAATATACTGTGGTCCGATAAATTTTTTATTATTAGCGACTTCCAAAATATATGAGTAGTATATTTTTACACTTGTACCCTCGTTGATATCTGCTGTATCATTAACATCATTTAACCATGAAATCGAAATATAATCTTCATCTACAGCAGTCCCATATCCATAGTCTTTCATCTGGCTATTCGGTGGTATCCCTACTCCAAGCGGTGGTAATGGCGTTGGTACATCCCGTGTAACACCAAAAATCGGATTACTCCATAACGAAGATGTACTATTCACCGGTTGTTTCGCTTTAATGAAGAAGTAATAACCAGTCTCTGGGAACAAGTCTGTTACCGTAACTTCATAATATTCGCCATCTTTAGGAAAATCAGGATCATTAATATTCTCTGGCAACTGAATATTAAACGGTAATGCTTTTTCTACATCATCTTCTGTATAATATCGGATTTCATAGTTGAAGTCAGCATTATACTGCCACGACAAGGTTACACTACGATCCGTGTAGTTTGTTATATACATTGATGGAACCGTTGGATCCGGAAACATTTCAACTGATTCCGGCTCCGTAGCAACGATAATAGGCGTCGGATAGTGAGCATCTAATTCAACACCATCATACAGAACTCGATATGGATAAACAACAAATAAGTAACTTGTATTGGGAAGCAAACCTTCTTCTCTATATACCAATTCCTCGATATTATCCGGATTTTTTGTGGCATTGATTCTATTCCAGCTAAGAGGTTTGGAACCATCTTTGTCAGCTTTAACAAGTTCATCAAAGTATTCCAAAAAACTATAGCTTGGGTCGATGATTTGATTATTAGCTATTTTATCTGTAACCGTTTTATAAGGTATTTTTAAGAATTTGTAAAAAACGTTGGATACGCCAAATGGATCACCACCGAGATCAATTTCCCTTGATTCAAGTATAATACCTGTCCCCAATTGATTCAAGTAATTTTGAAGTCGTATTATCTCATCTTGGCTTTCAAAGACTTTGAAATGCTCTGCTGAGCCCGTTAGGGTTGTACTGATTGTTCCGTCTGAAGCAACCCACACTTCGTTTGCCCAATCTGACAAAGGATCACCATTAACACTAAGCGGATCAATAACTTCCCACCATGATTCTTTCCAAGCTAATGTAACGCCCGTTGACGTTGTTTCATCTTCTTTGACGTGTAATGGTGGTTTTGTGATTAATGGCGGAACGTACGTTGCTCCATCTTCGGTATAGTAGAAGGTAACAACAGAAGGTTCTGAAGTTATTTCTTCATTACCTATCAGTTTTTTTGCTTGCACTTTTATATAATAAATCTGATTAGGTCTAATCGTTTCAACATTGCCACTTTCAACGTTGTAATAACCGTCTAAGCGCATATGAAAACCAACAATAGATCCACCTTCACTTTTAATAATTGAATTTTCGTCTATCGCATTAAAACGTTGATCCGATAAAAATCGAGTTGCATAGGACAGCGAATCATATGAATTTGTTACCCAAATATCATAATAAGTGTTTAGGTCCGTAATGTACTTATTATATGTTGCTGATGATTGATCAATATCAATACGTCTAAAAGCTGACCAAGCCAAGTTTATCGCTCTATCTTCTTTATCAAAATGATATGTTATATTTTTTTCAAAAATATCGTCAAAGTTTCCAAGATATGATGCCCCAGGAACTAAATACTCACTTGCCAGAATATCTCTAACCTCTTCAGTTGTGTGAATTAAACGAAGCTCATCTAGAATATTTTGCGATAACAACTCAGGTATAACTGGTTTTGTAGGTATAACTTCAACTTGCGAAGGTGAATATATTAAATAATTTGAAATAGGTTCAATCGCTGGTTTTGATTCATCATCAACTGCGTTATATGTTAGTTCTAACTGATAACCCGTTTCAACGACTGGCTTATTAACTATATAATAACCAACGGCTCCAGCCATACCATTAAATATGGCAACACTCTGACCTTGCCCATCACGATACTTTAACAATTTCGATTCCGTCAATTCATATTCAGAATTATCAGAACCCACTTTAAAACTTGCAGGGATTTCCCATTGCAATCGTAATTGGTCACCCTCCTCTGAATAGCTAAGTTCAATATTCGTTGAAACGTTGTTAATGACCGGATAGTTTCTGTTTCTTGTTACCGGAATACCTTCATAATACTCAACTAAAGGTTCAACCATAACAGAATAAACTTGTCCTGGATATATGTTTTGACTAATTGTGTAGCTTAACTTGTTTCTTCTTGTAATTGGATCATAGAAACTCTCAACGTCATCACTATCTATGGTAAGACCTGAAATTTCACCCTCTTTGTTGTCCAAAAGAGTCTGTTTCGTTTTACTCGAAAAATCTCCAAGCGCATACACAATACGATATTGGAATTCCGGAACACCAATATTGTCCCATACAACTGTGATTGTGTCTTCACTGCTTTCAAATCCCACTTGAAGGTCTGTAATCGCATAAGCCTTTTCAGCAATGCCACTAACTGGCGCAATATCTTGAACATCCTCGAATGTATGATAATGAAACGGTTTAACTTTTATCTGATAAAGTGATCCGGTATCTAGATTTGTTTCCTGATGTACGTCGAGCAGACGATTTGTGTACTCATCCGAACCTTTATTTACCGTAACGACCGTATCCGCTCCTGTTGTTGCATTATTTATTTCTATGTCATAAAAATCAGGTATATGAATATCAGCAGGATCAGTAGCCGGTGCCCATGAATCCGGTTCTTCCCAAGAAACTGACATAGTAGGGCTTATCATAGACTCATGCGTTACGATGTTTTCTCCCATTATATAGAATACATTTTCAACAACAACTGAGTCAACGGGAATCTGAATATTTGCATAAGTAGGTATCACAAACATACTGACTAATAAGACAGCGGATAACAGAACACTAAACATTTGTTTAGGGGTTTCGACTCCTTTTCTGTGGTTATTAAAGCCATACTTTCTTATACTTTTCATAGCTATTCTCCTTCGCCGACTTATTCTATATTCTCAATTATGTTAAAAAACTCTTGCACGGTTACATTTTTACTAGGTGTCAATTGATTTTGTTCAAGTTCAATAATACCGAGAGAAACACCTTTAAGCAAAGTATTTCTATAACCCAGGTTAACTGATTGAATATCCTCTATTGCGTTATAATTACGTATGATGACAGCATCTAAATTCATTCGATGTTTTTTGGTATAGACTTGGACATACAGATAATTAGCAGTTTCACGATTTAATAGGTTAAACTCACTTAAATAAGGAACTGTAATGCCTTGACCTTTCAAGAAATCTTCTGTATCTGTATCCGCATTGGCTCCTACAAGTCTTGCATAAGTTTGAATCATTTGCATATTTGAAATTGTATCTTCCGGGTGTGTCAATTCATACGTCGTAAAAATATCAGCTAATCCATATTTATTCATTATATTGACTTGTTCTGATGAATAAATATTAGTGAGATTAGCACTTCCAATTGGATTAACACTTACGAACGAACCTAACTCATTACTTGAGATATGATATCTGTTATCATAGAACAGCGATGATTCGACTTTCCAGTCCCCTGTTGTCCTACTATAAACCGTGTTACTGCTATCAACATCATCAGGACTAAGACCGATATTCAATGGTTTTTCAAGATCTATCACAGGATAAGATTTTGAGTCCAAATAACCATCAAACATCATTTGTCCATTTCTACTAAAATCTTTTTCAACATTGACGATAACCTCTTGAACGATTTGAGTTAGTTTAGTATCATTTATTCCAAGATCCAGTTCTTTATCCAACTCAACAATTAATTCATCTTTACCACGAATAATTGCTTGGTCCAGTTCATTTTCAAGGTAAATATCGACATCATCTTCTACTTCTTTACTACCTATAACATTCATTTGTATGTGCACAAGTTTGCTGCTTGGTTTCTTATTATAAATTGTAGTTGAGTAATCACCAACAGAAAGTTGAATCTGAATATAGTAATCTTCAAGGGTTGCATTGTAATCGTTGATTAAGTCAATAACTGTGTTGATTTCTTTAGATATTACTTCACCCATACTATATGGCATGAGTGCTATCTGTTGTCCACTTGGTTCAATCACATATGTAATATTTAGATCATTACCTGTTTTTATCATTTCTGCAGGAAGATAATATATGCTTGTTTCTTTCTCATAGGCAACCAATTTATAATTACCGTTTTTACTTAATTGTAAAAGTCCATCAACATAATTTTGACGATATTTAGCGGTTGATATTGTATCTGATGACCTCAAATCAAAATAAGGTTTTTGTTTGATTTCTTCAGCTTTTTTTAGATAATAATCAATATATTGTTTATATTTAATCTCTTTATCGTAATCCTCTTGACTAAATTCAGTTCTTGTTGAAACCCTTTCTGAGAATGGAGACTTTGGATAACTTAAACTTCCATCAGGTAATTCTTCTTGAATCTTTGTTCTATCTTCAATACGTACTTTTATATAATATTGTTTCCCTGCTATTAATCCACTTACTTTATAGTGTAGTCTTTCATAACCAATTGGACCTTCACTTTGAGATAAATACTTGACATAATATGTGTCACTCTTCGTTGTTGAACTCGTTGTTTTTGTTGCTTTTATATAATCCAGGTCATCTTCACCCTTAATAAATACCTCCATAACAAAATCCTCTTCGATATCTGCCGTATTAGGTACTGGTGCATCAAAGCGTATTATTGTTTCATCTTTACCCCTATAATCAAAAGCCGAATCATAATCGATTATTAGATTTATTGGTCCTTTAACGGGTGCGCTTGTTATCGTCCCTTGCATCCAATTTGATGCGTTTACCTCTGCACCGTCTTTAACATGTATTGTACGAACATAGTAATAATTAACTCTATTGGGTGAGTTATTGTCATCAATAACACGAACCCCTGAGTCAGAAACCTTTAAAAGAGACAACTCTTGATTCACCCATGTATCGGTTAGAACATCATATTTTTTAAGGACAATGTCGGCTCCTTCGTAGAGTATTCGCCATGCTTCAGCCGTTTTATCCAGCAGAGCAGGATTTTCTATTATATCTAAGAGATCCGTGCCTTTTGTAGCTAACTGATCTGGCATTCTTAAATCTTCAATAGATAAAAGTTCAAATCCAAAAGTATCTTCTTCAATCGTAATCTCGTCTGGAATTGTCCATGTTAACATTGTTGTCAATAAGTTATCATCATAAAAGTCGATCATGAAGTTTTCTGGTGCTAACGGAATTATTTCATTGTCACCAGGTTCCGGCGGTACGATTGGTGTTGTAATACTAAGTACTGACGATGGTTTACCTTTTCTAATCTCGTCAGGACCACCACCGATGTCATTGACATCAACTTTAACTACAATACGTGCATAGTAATTATTGTTAAGGTCTAATCCTTCAATACGCATACTAATATCAGCCGTAGAATTTTTAATTCGATCAACATCACAGAATAATACATTACCATCTCCATTACTATCTTCACTACGAAGAAGTTGAAGGTTTGCATCATCAATTTGTAAGTCGCCACCAGGTGTTATGGAAACTTGAGTATATTCATCATCTACATCTTTGAGATGTAATAATGCATCTTTGTCTTCTGAAAGATATACACTATAAGTGACTCCTGTAACTGATTTATCCACAGGATACAACATGTTATCCTCATAATTGCTGATGTCAATCGCCGGCCAGTCCATAACAACACCCATTGGTTCGGTTTTAATGAGTGAATAAAATGGATCATAAGTAATACCTTCAACGATAGGAATATCATATTTAAGCATACTTAATGACAAACTAACTGGTACTGAATAATTCGAAATTCCAAGCACACCATCTTTTTCAGTTATTGCTCGTATTCGAACATAGTTAACACCAGGAAACTCAAAATCAGTTTGATAAGAAGTCGGGTGACTGTCACTTGTTCTTTCCGTTATCGTATATGTATCTGCATCTTCGTTGTATACTGTATCTATACGAGGTGCCCACGTATCATCTTCATAGATAGCTATTTTTTCCATTCTGAACAATTCATCAATCTCATTATATCCGTTGTAATAATTCGAAGTTGAGCTTGCTTCGTCTGTTGCATCTCCATGAACTCGAACCTTATACAAACCATCCGCTAAGTCCTGATAAACCTCATAAACTCTGACAACCTGGAATGGATTTTCTTGGTTAATGTCCGGAATGTCATTGACTAAAACTTCGTAGTAAATCTTATCATTTTTATCATTTTCATCATCGTTGGTAAAAATATTATCAAGTTCTCCGCTTGCTCTATTTTCCAAAGCATCCCAGATAAGGTCAAACTGAATCTTTGTAGGGTTTTTACTTCCTGCATCTTCAGGTGGTACGACATATAAATTTTCTAGTCCTTGTATTTTTGGAGTTGTTGGTGGTACATTCAAGTCATCAATAGCACGATAATTAAGCACTTGTGATTTCAGTTCCGTATTTGAAAAGTTAACAATTATTTGATATGCATCTTGATAACTGTTGGCCCTAAAAGGAACAGGGATATTAATCGTATTATTTCCGGCAGCTTCACCTTGATAATGTTTGAGCCACAAATCATTAATTGGATCCAACTCTGGTGCAATGATCTTGGAATATAGCACAACATATTCAACTTCATCTTGAGTTCCCATTTCATAGGGTACTATCTCTATATAGGCTTCTTGTTGGTCGCTTCGTTTCAATTGGTACTCTAAGTACGTATAAGCAAAGTTACTTTCCGGCAAGAATGTTGCAAACTCGTACTCCGGCATCATCGATTCAAATTGGAAACCAATGGATGTATTGTAGATACGACTGGACTGCAAATCATTCCATTGAATAATTGTATCCTGGTTTGCTAATTCGCTTTTATCATCAACGACAATAACTTCGTATTCATAAGTCGCTGAATCGTATTTGTAATTTACTTGATTTTTCGGTATTGATTGATCACCATTTTCACTAGGTATTTCATTAATCTGCTTGTCACTGCCATTTTGCAGCAGCATACTAAAATCAAGGTATGAGGATGAACCAATATCATCTACTTCAAATATAGCGCGAATGTTTTCAAAATCAGTTGACTCATATTCATATTGCCAAGTTGTATCATTTAATTCCTTTGGTTGTTTGAAATTATACCTTAAGCCTGGTCTGTTTCCAGGTTTATCTTTGTTTTCATTTGGAGAAGTTACAGGGGATACTTCAACATTAGTGCCTGAATTTGATGGATCTTGAATTAAATAAGTTGGTAGAACTGTAAAGTCTTCTAATCCTTTCAGTACCTTAATTGTTTGAGATTCTAAATCTGGATTCACAAATTTAACAGGCATAATATTGCCCGCTTCATATCCATCGAATAAGACATAAAGCTTATCTGCCTGAAAGTCCCATTTAGCTATAAATTTCTTGTTATCCATTTGAAATGCAATACCTGGGAATCTAGCACTTGCAGATCTTACTATTTCAAAATCTAAAGTATTCGTGACTGGATCAACTTCTTTATCTGCTGAAAATTGCCATCCAGGTACTTGTTGGCTATAATCTATTTCAAGATAGGATAAATCAACAAGATCTTGCGTTCTTTCAATGATTGTTCCAGAGTCATCTTCTTGAACTTTGAATTGAATATCCATTTTCTGATAACTGTTCGTAAATTTTACGGTTGTCTTGCGACCGTCTTCCAAGAAATAAGTTAGTTCATACAAGCCCGCATCTTTTGCATCCATTTCAAAAAACACATCTTCTGCACCCGCTTTGTTAATGACAACATTAAGATTAACATCCATTACGTCGTTCTTACGCCAATCAATTAATTGAACAGCAGCATTATTAACAATCGTGGATACTTGAATTAAACTGATGGTCATTATAAACGAAAGCAGTAAAGCTTGTGCTCTTTTAAATATTTTATAAGATTTAGTATTATTGCTTAATCGATTTTTCATAAAACACCTCTTCTTGTACCCAAAATGGACATAGGTCGCCTACTCTAATATGTTATCGGCAAAGTCATTCTCTTTCTAAAGCATCTAATGTTACAAGTTTGTTAAAAAGGAGAATATTTTGTACATAAAGATAACGGCAGAGGGAGTTGAACAATTATTCAACCCCTCTGCCGTTATCTTTATGTACCGTTTTCCAAGGTTATCTCAGTAGTAAACTATTGAGCAACCAAGATTCATTACCCTTGGTGCAAGGTATTTAATTGATCAATTCAACTTCATAACCTAAATCTCTCAGTCCTTGTACAATACCTGTTTCATTCACCATATGACCGGCACCAACAACAACAAAGTAATCATTTTCACTATCTTTAATCAACATATCTTGAACTTGTTTAAGCATGTTAGCGTTTCTTGTTGTAAATAACTTCTCATTAAACTCAGCTGAAACAGCATCGCCATCTTCATCAACAACTAACATTTTAGCAAGTTCATCAACATTGCCATCTTTCCAATATGCCAACATGTCTTTTACCGCATCTATACTCTCCGTATCGCCTTCAAGCACTCCCGCTAAATAACTTTCTTGTAATTCATTTGAAAAAGAGTCAAATAAATCCATTTGATACTTAACGCTTTCAAGTTCAATGATTGGTTTCCAACCCGTTGCCGCTGCAAGGAAATACACATCAATACCCATGCTTCCTTCTAATGATTCTTCTGACATAAGTAATGTTTGAATTAAAATTGCTGCATACCAAGGTTTAAACTTATTATATACCTCTTCGGTTAAACCAATTGCACTTACGATTTCAGCATAAGCTGCGTAGTTTTCTTCTGATATAAGTTGGTCAAGTGTCACATCTCCTTCTAGCATCACAATTTGTTGAATATAAGCAGTATCTTCCGGTTTTAAAACCAGTACATTCGCTTCAACAGCTAAATAATCAGCAACCACGAAATCATTCATTATTACTTTGCTAAGTGGGTATGCCGATCCGTCAGTTACGTGAATGGAACCTAGTAGATAAACTGTATTATCTTCATCTGATACCTTCCAATAACATCCTTTAGAGTCTTCACCCAGTGCATAAACTGTATGATCATATGCTCTCTTGGCAAAAATAATCAATTCTTGAGTTGTACAATTCTCTTCAAGTGCTAAGTTACCTTCACTTCTGCCTCGAATGATTGTATTAGCAACAAAGTACTCAGAAGCAACTTCAAGAGTGGCTTCTTTCTCTACATTAAGTACTAAACTTATGACATCATATAACTCTTTAACCGCATCACCTCGAGTAATAGCTTTATCAACATCAATTTTATCGACATCGTTTACTTTAAATGTTCTCTCAAAACTTGCTTCAATAGCAAGAAGTTGTAATGCAGTTGCTTCCGTTTGATAACCTTCATACGTCATTTCGTTACCAAGACCATAAACTCCAGCCATTTGAACCTCCCATGCTGCCCAAGGGCTTGGAGCATCAGTAGGTGCTGAAATAAGTGTTGGAACAGGTGCCGACTCCCATTGTACTTCCTCACCAAGAACCAATTGGCTCATTAACAAAGAAATAATTAAAACTAAACTCATTACTTGACTTATTCTCTTCATTTTTCTCCTACATCCTTTTATATATTTATAAAAAGTCTTTCAACTTATTATATTCATCAACTTGATATACGCATTTTCTTTCATTTATGGGAATCATGACTTTCTCTCTAAAAAATCAATTCAATTATTCCACCGATTACTTAAAATATAACTGCTCCAGGAGATTTCTTGCCCTTTTTTAATTTCTTTTGTTAGTCGTTAAATATGATAAAGAAATCTTTAATATTTAACTGACTGGACTTCCAACTGTCTTTATATGACATTTCTATAGTTCGGTTCATCTCACTGTAAACGTTGTTATTCTCAGAATTCAAATGGTCATCTTGTGTTTGTTCAGTTATTAACTTCTTATATAAAGTTGCATATTTCTTAGTCATAGTCTTCTCCTATAATGTTACTTAGTTTCCTAATTTTACCATAACAACATTAAAATTTCAGGAGAATAAGCAAGATAGTGACCTAAGTCATCTCAACAAGTGACTTAGGTCACTTGTTGTTAACGCTTTATCTTGAATATAACCTTTTATAATGATATAGTTAAACTACTTTGAAAGGAGTTTTTATGAAAGATATGTTATTAATCCTTTGGGAAGTGTTATTCCCAATCTTTTCTGTTGTTATCGCTGGATATTTCATTCAAAAAAAATTCCATTTTCATTTAGCGTCGTTCACAAAATTACAGCTATATTTATTCCTTCCAGCTTTGATTTTTGTAAATATTCTTTCCAGCGAACTAGATCGTAAGCTTATTCTACAAATTGTAAGTTTTACTATTCTGCTGTTTATTATTTTAATGATCATCAGTACAATCATTGCAAAAATTTTAAAGTTAGAAAGAAAAAAAGAAAAAGCATTTATGAATGCTATTGTTCTTAGAAATCAAGGGAATTATGGCATCCCGCTCATTACAATTCTATACATTACAACCGGAAATGTTTTTCCATTATCTGTACATATGATTGTTCTTTTTACGACTAACTTATTGCTTAATACTATCGGATTATATAATGCAAGCAGTGGTACCTATACACAAAAGGAAGCCTTAATAAAGATTCTAAGACTTCCTATGGTTTATGTTATGATATTAGGTTTAATATTCAAGAATGTTGGTTTATCTTTACCCGGACCTATTCATTCTAGCCTAACTATATTAGCGAGCGGAGTGGTTCCCCTTGCCTTAATCACGTTAGGAGCCAGTTTATCCGATGCAAACCTTAAATTAATAGATAAGACATTACCCCTCGCTACATTTTTAAGACTTGTTTTCTCCCCACTCCTTGCTTACATATTAACTCTTATAATGGGGATTTCTGGTGAGATAGCCCAAGTACTTATCATTGGAGCTGCAGCACCTACAGCCATAAACAGCGTTTTATTGGCTATTGAATTCAAAGGGGACTCTGAATATGCGTCTGAAACAGTTTTTATCACAACTGCGCTTAGTGCCGTAACTATAACTATAGTAATAGCCATTGTCAGACAATTTATTCCAGTTTAGTGAACTCCTCAAATGGTATGTACCTTAAACTATTTAGTTATTTCGAAGTGATCAATAAGTGCCACTTCATCTTCAATTGCATACGCATTCACTTGAATCGAAGTTTCCCCAATATTTAGAAGCGTGAAAACCGGATAGTCACCATCAAAAGAGATATTCTTCCAATATCTTTTTTCCTGCTGCAATGTATCATAGAATTTAGAACCCGTTGAACTTCCACCAACAATATATGTGACACCTTTATCGATTGGCACTTGTTTATCCTGAAACATGGTAGTTCTACTGTAAATATGATCATGGCCGCTTAAAACCAAATCAATTTCTGCCTTCTCAAAAACTTCAGAAAGCCTACGTATGTGTCCCTCATCATATGCCATAGGATAAGCACTTCTGTGCATAAGGACTAGTTTAAATCCGACCTCATCCTGAGACATGATATCTAGCAACCACTGACTTTGTTCCTCAAAAGTCGAAATTGCTTCGCTATCCCAAACCGCAACTCTCCCATAAGGTAAATCAAAATAATAGCTACGTTCACTACCGCCATCTATTCCATTCTCTGGATAATTGAACGTATGTGTATAAATATCCGGTGATTGCTTTACGTCATGATTACCTATGGTTGTAACAAACATAGCATTTGACATATATCCCGCCATCGCTTCATCCAAGAACCCCCATTGATCCCAACTATCTCCTCTATCAACGATATCTCCGGCTATATAACTTATTCCAATTTTATCAGTACCCGCCATATCAACTTTTATGTAAATTTGACCTACAACATCTATTGCTTTCTCATAAGTAATTCTAAAATTCTCATACTGACTCAATTTATAACCTTGTGTATCCCCAAAAAAAGCCATTATGGTTGGTTCACTTTCGCTTAACGTTGTTATTTCATACAATTTTGAATAATCATTATTCGACTTAATTGCAAATTGATATGTACTTAACGCTTCTAATTCAGTAATAGTAGTTTTATAAATATATAGTTCCTTCATTTTTCCATCATCATCTATCTGTAGATTGGAAATATCAATGCCGAATTCATCAACAAATTGTTTATCCTCATCGATTACAATAATGCTGACATCCTGTAGTTTATGATCCATATTAAACGTTATGCCAATTCCATGAGAGGGATTTTCACTAGGTGTTAATACAAGTCTTTTGATTTCTAAACTCCCTAATTCATTACCTTCAAACGAATAAAATCTTGGCGGTTCCGTCAATTGAACACCTGAATTAATATCTTTAGAAATCGGCATAGAGATTACAGCTTCATCCTTTATCGAACTTAGCGATAAGGGTTCAGCTTCACAACCACTTGTGAACAACATAATCACAATCAGGAAAGTAAGTACTAATATTTTGTTTATCTTTTTCATTTCTACCTACTTTCTTGGGGATTTGGTTGTTTGAATCACAATAGATCTTAGTGCGCCGTCACTTGAAGCTTTGAAGAACGAACTGGTCGCTAATGTCGCCATCGGAGTAGCTTTAAAGATTGAACCAGTCGTTTGAGTCTCCATCGAGTTTGTCTTTTGCTTTTAATCTTTTAATCCCTTAGCTGAGGCATATGGCGATGTATGGGATAGTTCTCAGGTACTGCCACGTAGGACTTTGAATCACTGATCAAATTTTCTTACGAGGCCGAGGTGCGTTTGCTGCGCCTCGTGGCTCACTAGAAAATTGATCTGGGATGAGCGGCCTACGTTGTAGTACCTGAGAATCTATCCTTATAGAGCTATAAGCTGAAATAAGTTAGGGACTACTACACTAATTCTCAGTGTAACAGCCCCCATTGATATTTAATCAATAAATAGAATCTTTAATTCTTATCATACCACTCAGCAACATCCAATCGCGTAATTGCTCTAGCATGTGAAGCTTCCGCTTGAGCAATCATTTCTGCGTCAATATCCTCTAAATGTCTTGATTCTAATATCTTAAGTGCACGTTCTTTAGCAGCTCGTGCTCTTTCTAAATCTATTGCTTCTGGCCATTCTGCCGCATCAGGAAGTAAGATAACTTGATCTTCTTTGATCTCTGCAAAACCACCGTGTATAACACCTTTAAGTGTTTCACCATCTTTTTTGATAATAATTGGTCCAGTGGATAACGCTACTGTTGTTGGTGTATGGTCATATAGAATACCCATATCCCCTTCAGTTGTAGTAATTGTTACTTGTTCCACTTGTTTATTATAAAACTCACCATCCGGTGTTACTATCGTAAACTTGAAAGTTTCTGCCATAAGCCCACCTTCTATACTCTAGTTAAAACATCGCTGATGTTTCCAGCCATTAAGAATGCACTTTCAGGAACATCATCATGTTTACCATCGAGAATTTCTCTGAATCCTTGAATGGTTTCATTAATAGTTACATATTTACCTTCAAGGCCTGTGAATGATTCAGCAACGAAGAAAGGTTGGCTTAAGAAACGTTGGATCTTACGAGCACGTGAAACCAATAGCTTATCTTCATCTGATAATTCATCCATACCAAGGATAGCGATAATATCTTGTAACTCCCTATAACGTTGAAGGATTTCTTGAACACTACGAGCAACAGCATAGTGATCTTCACCTACAATATGTGGATCAAGGATTCTTGATGATGAATCCAATGGGTCAACCGCCGGATATAGCCCTTGCTCGACAATTGCTCTTGATAGTACAGTTGTAGCATCAAGATGGGCAAATGTTGTCGCCGGAGCCGGGTCAGTCAAGTCATCGGCCGGTACATAAACCGCTTGAACGGATGTGATTGAACCTTTCTTCGTTGAAGTGATTCGCTCTTGTAACATACCCATTTCAGTTGCAAGTGTCGGTTGGTAACCAACAGCGCTTGGAATACGTCCAAGCAGTGCAGAAACTTCCGATCCTGCTTGTGTGAAACGATAGATGTTATCGATGAATAACAATACATCTTTACCGCCTTCGTCTCTGAAGTATTCAGCCATTGTAAGTCCTGTTAATCCAACACGCATTCTTGCACCGGGTGGCTCATTCATTTGACCAAATACCATAGTTGTTTTATCGATAACTCCTGAGTCAATCATTTCATAATACAGGTCGTTACCTTCTCTTGTTCTTTCACCTACGCCTGCGAAAACAGAGAAACCACCATGTTCTGTTGCTATATTACGGATAAGTTCTTGAATAAGTACTGTTTTACCAACACCAGCTCCACCGAATAATCCAATTTTACCACCTTTTTGGTATGGACAAAGTAGATCAACTACCTTAATCCCAGTTTCAAGAATCTCTGTACCTGTAGCTAGATCTTCAAATTTTGGTGCTTGACGATGTATCGACCATTTTTCAACATCTGGAGCTTCCTTTTGGTCGATTGGATCACCTGAAACGTTAAACATACGTCCAAGTGTAGCTTCACCTACTGGAACCATAATAGGATTACCAGTATTAAATGCAGCCATTCCACGAACAAGTCCTTCTGTAGGACCCATTGAAATACATCTAACTATATCATCACCTAAATGTTGAGCAACCTCAACAATTAGCTCATCTCCGTTTTGTCTTGTGATCGTAACGGCATTATATAAAGCTGGTAATGACTCATTATCAAACTTAATATCTAAAACTGTACCAATAATTTGAGTGATTTTTCCACTTTTTACATTTTCCATTGTATTTCACTCACTCCTTTTTTGATAATATCGTAATTATCTTTTATTGTAATGCTTCTGCACCACTAACAATTTCAGTGATTTCCTGTGTAATTGCTGATTGTCTTGCACGGTTATATTGAAGTGATAACTTATCAATCATATCACTTGCATTAGTCGTTGCAGAATCCATAGCACTCATACGAGCACCATGTTCAGATGCAACTGATTCTTTAAGTGCACCATAAATAATACTACTTAAATACTTAGGTAAAATTTGCTCTAAAACTTCTTCTGGAGAAGGTTCAAAGGTCATTATTGAGTCAGATTCAGATTCATCATCAAATTCACCAGCTTTAACCGGAATCACCTTCATTAACTGAGGATCTTGAACAAGAATTGATTGGAAATGAGTATATGCAATATATACATTATCAACTTCATTGTTTAAATATAGATCAAGAATTTCTTGGCCTAACTGAAGTGCCCTCGCATAACTTGGGTCATCAAGAATATCATGATGCGTCGAAACAACATCAATGCCACGTTTTTTAAGGAAACTTGCTCCTTTTTTACCAACAGCGATTACCTTTCCTGCTTCTCCAGGCACTACGTCCTTTGCAACAAGTTTTGCAACATTGTTGTTATAACCGCCTGCCAAACCTCTATTCGAAGTTATAATAACATATAGATTCCTGTTACCTTCTCTATCATCTAGAAAAGGATGACTAACACCTACACATTGAGATAATATCGAAGAAATGGTTTGATGAATATTGAGAAAATATGGACGAGTAGCTTCTGCTTGTTGCTTCGCTTTTTGAAGTTTAGCTGTCGCTACTAATTTCATTGCTTTTGTAATCTGCTGAGTATTTGTAATACTGATTTTACGGCGTTTTATCTCTCTAATAGAAGCCATATTATCATCCCTCTTCTAATATTCTCTTGAACTCGTCACGGAATTCTTCACAAACAGCTGCAAGTTTTGCTTCTAGCTCTTTTGTAAGTCCATCTTCGCCTTTAATCTCTTCACGAAGTTCAGAATACTCCTTGTCAATAAAATCGACAAATTTCTTTTCGTAAAGTTTTACTTGGTCTAGATCAAATTCCATCAGATATTTTCTAGTTACTGCAAATAATACTAAAGCTTGATCTGATACAGTCATTGGCTGATATTGTGGTTGTTTCAGAACTTCCATAATACGTTCACCTTGATTAAGTCGATCTCTAGTATCTTTGTCTAAGTCTGAACCAAACTGTGCAAAGGATGCAAGTTCACGATACTGAGCAAGCTCAACACGAATAGGTCCAGCAATCTTCTTCATTGCTTTAATTTGAGCAGCACCACCAACACGAGATACTGAAAGTCCAGCATTAATCGCTGGTCTAAAACCTGAGTTGAATAATTCAGTCTCAAGGAATATTTGACCATCTGTAATCGAGATTACATTCGTCGGTATATATGCCGAAATATCTCCAGCTTGTGTTTCAATGATTGGTAGAGCAGTAATTGATCCACCTCCAAGAGCGTCGCTAAGTTTTGATGCACGTTCAAGTAAACGTGAATGTAAGTAGAAAACGTCCCCAGGATAAGCTTCACGACCCGGTGGTCTACGAAGCAATAATGACATTGCTCTATATGCTACTGCATGCTTTGAAAGGTCATCATAAATAATAAGGACATCTTTACCTTCTTCCATCCATTCTTCAGCGATTGCAATTCCTGCAAACGGTGCAAGATATTGAAGCGGAGCAAGTTCACTGGCGGATGAAGCAACAACTGTTGTGTAGTCCATGGCACCATTAGCTTCTAATGTTTTTACAATATTGACAACTGTTGAAGCTTTTTGTCCGATTGCTACATATATACATATAACATCGGAATCTTTTTGGTTAATAATCGTATCAACTGCAATAGCAGTTTTACCTGTTTGTCTGTCACCGATAATAAGCTCTCTTTGGCCTCTTCCGATTGGTATCATTGCATCAATAGATTTAATACCTGTTTGAAGAGGTGTATCAACTGACTTTCTATCAATAACGCCATGCGCTACACGCTCTGTAGGACGAAACTTATCTGTCATTATTGGACCTTTACCATCGATTGGATGTCCAAGAGAGTTTACTACACGTCCCATTAAAGCATCACCAACAGGAATCTCAACGATGCGGCCTGTTGCTTTAACAATCACACCTTCGCCAATATGTCTGTCATCACCCATTAATACTGCACCTACATTGTCTTCTTCAAGGTTTAGTACCATACCATAAACGTCTCCTGGGAATTCCAATAATTCACCAGCCATTGCGTTTTCTAATCCATGGATACGGGCGATTCCATCGGCTACTTGAATAACTGTACCAACGTCAGTTACTTCAAGTTCAGTTTTATATCTTTTGATCTGTTCTTTAATAACTGAACTGATTTCTTCTGGTCTTAATCTCATACCGAAGTTATACCGCCTTTCTCTAAGTTTTTATCAAACTTTTGCTTCAAATATGTCTCTAGCCATTCGGTGTAGAATAGATTTCACTGTGTTATCCACAACTCGATCATTAACTCGAATAAATAATCCACCGATTACTGCTTTATCCACAGTAGTTATCAACGTAATCTTTTTGCCTGTTTGATTTTCTAACTTATTGGTTATTAGCTTTTCATCTTCTTTCGATAATGGAATTGCACTAGTAATATATGCCGTTAAATATCCATTATGTATTTCGATTTTTGCTAATGTGTATTTTAAAATATCAATAATACTTTCATGTCGACCTTTCTGAATTGCAAGAGCAAGAAATCCTATAAGATCCTCACTTACTTTACCCTCGAAGAGTTCCAACATTAATTCAATCTTCTCAGCTTTTGCAAGCTTAGGATGAGTGAGTAAAACAAAGAATTCTCTGTTTTCAGTAAATGCCTTTAACATATGTTTAATCTCTTGTTCTCGATTAACTAAATCACCAGATTCAATTGCCAACTCCAATAGAGCATGTCCATATCGTCTCGCAACTAATTCAGCCATGTATCATCACCCATTTCATCAATTGTTTCGTTTATAAGAACTTTTTGTTGTTCTTCACTAAGAGTTACTTCAACATACTTAGCCGCCATAATTGTAGCAACTTCAATTATTTCTTGACGTATTTCATCTTTCACTTGCACTTTTTCTCTTTCAATATCTAAGTGGGCACGTTGCATTATCTTAATAGCTTCTTCATGAGCTTCTTTGACAATTTCATCTTCACGTGCGATTGCTTTTTTATGAGCATGGGTCAGAATTTTATCTGCTTCTATTTTAATATTCTTAATCTTTCCATCATATTCAGCTATTAATTCAGTAGCAGCTTTATTGTCTGCTTCAATTTTATCAAGGGTTGTTTCAATTTCTGTATGACGTTTTTCTAAAATATCGCGTACAGGTTTAAATAATAACTTGCTTAAAAAAAAGAAAAGAATAAGTGCCGCTAAACCTTGAAATCCTATCTGAATTAACGTTTGTAAGTCAAATCCTAATATTCTTGTTTTTTCAGCTAATGCAGGATCTGCTTCAGCCAATGATAAAATATTAGTAATTGAACCTATCGAATTTAATAAGTTTGTCAAGCTATTTGCCTCCTTTCACCTAGAGTTTTCATATTAATTACAGCTTATATTCTATAAACCTTTTTCATATGTACTAATAAGTGGATTAGCAAACAACAAGATAATTGCAACAATCAAACCATAGATACCTGTTGTTTCCGCAACAGCTGCACCAAGTAACATTGTTCTAATTACATCTGCTTGCGCTCCCGGTTGACGACCAACTGCTTCTGCACCTTTACCTGCTGCAAATCCTTGTCCAATACCAGGACCGATACCTGCGATCATCGCTAGTCCTGCTCCAATTGCTGAACATGCTAATATTAACGCTCTTCCATCAATCATTGTGTTTCCTCCTTATGATTATCTTCTTTTGATTAGTCTTTTTAATTTTTAAGCAAAAACATTTACAAATAATAATAATAGCGCAATAATAAGCGCATATATACCGGTTGTCTGTGCTACAGCTTGTCCAAGCAACATTGTTCTAAGTACCGTACTTTGAAGCTTAGGACGTTTACCAACTGCTTCAGACCCTTTACCCGCCGCATAACCTTGACCAATTCCCGGACCAATACCGGCAATCATTGCAAGACCTGCTCCAAGAGCACATGCTGCAAGTATAAGCGCTGTTCCAACTGCATTTGTTCCTCCAATTGAAGTACCCATACGGCCAACTAAAGGATTAGCAAATAACATAATAATGGCTACAACTAAAGAGAATATCCCTGAAGTTTCAGCAACTGCAGCACCAAGTAACATTACAAGGGTTGCTTGCTTACCACCTTTTGGGTTGTTACCAACTGCCTCAGCAGCTTTTCCGGCAGCAAATCCCTGACCAATTCCAGGTCCGATTCCTGCCATCATGGCAAAACCTGCTCCTATGGCTGAAAATCCTAATACTATAGCTTTCGGATCTGTTTTCTCTAGCCAACCAAATAGGAAATCTAATATATCCATACCGCGATTCACCTCACTTTAAGCTTTATTGTTAAGTTTTTTTGTTACATTTCGACTTCTAATCCATTGTATTAGATACAAAAGTCATACTTAACATAACAAAAATAAATGCTTGTAAGACTCCTGCAAAAATATCAAAGTAAGCATGTAATGCTGATGGTATACCTAACATCAAGAACCAAGGAAGATTATAGTATAATCCCATAATAATGGTTCCGCCTAGAATATTACCAAACAAACGAAAACTTAATGATATTGGATTTGCAAGTTCTCCAATGATATTTAGAGGTGTTAATAGAATGATTGGCTCAGTTAAGCCTTTTAGCCATCCCCATAAACCTTTTGCATATATACCAAATCCTTGAGTCATAAAAAATGTAATCAAAGCCAATGCAAAAGTTGTTGCAATATCAGCCGTCGGTGGTCGCATAAAGCTAAACCAAGTTCCGTCAGATATGCCGTAAAATTTTGTACCTGGTCCTAAAAACAAACCAGATAAGTTTGAAGCCAAAAGGAATAAAAACATACCACCATAAAAGGATGAAAATCGTTTCGCGTGTTTACCCATAACTGATTCAACAAATTTATCAGTTGCGTCAACCACGTACTCAACAATGTTTTGGACACCTGAAGGCACTCGTTTAGGATTTCTAATGGACCGATTAATGAGGAATGCTATAAAAATAAGCGTTCCGCATACAATCCATGTGTTTATCATTGTCTCTGTAAGCCAGATTTCAATACCGCCAATTTTAAATATTTTGGCCACATGAATACCTATATCCACTTGCTATCAACTCCTTTTCATGCATAAGTTGCATTTTTTGTTTTACTAAATCTATGTGATTACACCACCTAATCTACCAGAAATCAGACTTTTCGTCTTCATCCTCTTCCTCCCATTCAAGAAACTCTACACTTCCATCTTTCGGAACTGTTGGCTCTAGAATACCTTGAATGTAGGCCGCTGGCTTAAGAGCTAAAACGCCGATTGCCAGTCCGATTAAATCAATTAAGGGTGTATATACACCAATAAAAAGTACTAAAAAAGTAACTATGTATCTAAGAAAAAACTGTGATCTTACGTAACTTGATGCTTCATGGGGTTGTTTACCCACCGCTTTTTCCATCGAACTTTCCATTTGAAAAATTTTAAAAACTGTGACGCTGCCGCCTAATAGAATACCAAGTGTAAAAGGCAACTTTTCTTCAACGATAAAAAGGCCTATAACAAGAGCAATCAAAAGAATGACCACTACATTTCTGATTAGTAGATAGACCATTGATTTTCGTTCGCTCATCGCCTAGAATCCTTCTTTCCACTATCTATTTTCTTCATAACGGTTGTATATAGATTTCGAAATGACATATAGACCCCCATAAGAATAAATATAATTAAGATAATGCCGTTAGCTTCAAGTTTGTTATCAATCCAACTACCAAGAAATATGCTTCCAAAAATAGGTATTGCCATTATCAAACCAATCTGAGAAACTAATGATAGATAACCCATAACTTTCATGTCTACTTTCACACGTATCACTCAGCCTTTCTAGTATACATTATAACCATAAAGATTTTTTTTGTCTATGAAATAAAAGTCTAATGTATCTGATTTACTATAATTCATAGTAATATTAACAGAATATTCATAAATAACAGCAACATCTTAACGAATCGCCTGAATTCATGTCTGTTTTTATGCGGTTTTCCTAATTTTTAGCCATATTTAAAATATGTTTAACTATACGACCGGATGCTTTTCCATCGCCATAAGGATTAACCGCCATCGACATCTTATCATAGTTTTCACTATTTGTTAATAATTCTGTTGCCATCTTAATAATTAATTGTTGATCCGTCCCTACAAGTTTTAATGTTCCAGCTTCAATTCCTTCAGGTCTTTCCGTTACATTACGAAGAACTAATACGGGTTTCCCCATTGAAGGCACTTCTTCTTGCAGTCCTCCTGAATCCGTCATTACTAAATAAGATCGATTCAACAAATTGTGCATATCACGAAGACCTAGAGGTTCTACTAAATGTATTCTTTCATGATGACCAAGAATTTCATTTGCTACTTGTTGTACAAGTGGATTCAAGTGAACTGCATAAACGACTTCAACATCTTCATTCGTTTTTACAATTTCAAGCACGGCTTCGCAAATATCTTCCAAAGGTTTACCCAGGTTTTCTCTCCGATGTGCCGTCATAGCTATGACTTTTTTATGTGCAAAATCAATTTCATTAAGCTCTTCTAATGTAAATCTGTAATCAGCTGAAATAGTAGACTCAAGCGCATCTATGACTGTGTTTCCAGTTACAAATATTTGTGCTTCGTCAACACCTTCATTTAATAAGTGCAACTTGGCAGTATTGGTAGGTGCAAAATGTAAATCAGTTAAAACACCTGTTAATTTACGATTCATCTCTTCTGGAAACGGCTCGTATTTGTTGAACGTTCGAAGACCTGCTTCGACATGACCAACAGGTACCTTTTGATAAAACGCTGCTAAGGATCCTGCGAAAGTCGTTGTCGTATCACCATGGACTAAAACGATATTCGGTTTAACTTCTTTAATAACATCTTCAAGGCCCTTTAATGCTCGTCTGGTAATATCGGTCAACGTCTGTCCGCTTTCCATAATATCCAAATCATAATCTGGTTTGATATCAAAAACTTCAAGAACCTGATCTAACATTTCTCGATGCTGAGCTGTTACACATACAATGCTCTCTAAACCCTCTGTCGCTTCAATCGCTTTGACAACCGGTCCCATTTTAATAGCTTCTGGTCTTGTTCCAAAAATACTTAATACTTTCATTTACTCCTCCGTCTATTTATATGATTTGCAAATTCATTCATAGCAGTCATAAATACCTGTTTAACTAAAGGTTTTACCCAATACAGATTTATCCTCTTTATTTTCTACTTTAACTCATCATTTTTGGGGGGCCAAGGCTCTTTATTATACGGTCTAATACCATAGGTTTCTTCAAAGTGGCTGACAATCCTTGTAATTCTATCTTGCGTAAGCCAAAAATCATTCATGGTTTTAAGGTTATTACTGCTATTGCTATTGCTATTGCTATTGCTATTGCTATTGCTATTCATTATATCAATTACTGAAACATCTGTCTTTTCATTTAATGATATCTCAGCTATGTCCGTTTCAATTTCATCTTTAAACAAATCAAAAGAGCTATCTTGACTA
>Ga0314774_1000536_pt1 | contig 29750 bp, 29 predicted proteins | sample MetaGCBIA2018_FD_204515 | JGI IMG/M metagenome (GOLD analysis project Ga0314774, IMG submission 204515) | Cryopeg brine microbial communities from Beaufort Sea near Barrow, Alaska, United States - CBIA 2018 | ecosystem: Environmental > Aquatic > Marine > Coastal | place: USA: Alaska | collected...
GAAAACCTGGAGCGTAAATTACGCCAGGAAACAACCGCGCTTGAGGGCAAGATACGCATCGCCACCCCGGACACGCTGATGGCTGAGCTGTTAGCGCCGATTCTGACGAGCCTGCTTATAAAGTACCCAGACATCGAACTGGAAGTTCTGACCGACAACGACGTCAGCAATTTAAGCCATCGCGAAGCCGATTTGACCCTGCGCCCGGAAAACAAACCTCAGGCGACATGGGAAGGTGAGCGCATTGCGGCGATGGAATATGCGGTGTATGCCACCCCCGGATACTGTCGTCGCCACCGTGGTTTTGATATTGATGAGCGGCCGGAACAACTGCGCTGGATTATTCCGGATGAAACCTTCAGTTTACTGGCGACTGGACGTTGGTATCGTCGCCATCTGAAAAACGTGACCTCGGTGATTCGTTGTAATAGCTTGCAGGCAATGGTGGCGCTGGCCCGCAGCGGCGCAGGGGTGGCTGTATTGCCCTGCTATCTGGGCGAAGACGCTCGTGAATTGCGGCGCCTGTCGGAGCCACTGGAAGGCGAAAGTGTGGATTTATGGCTGCATGTAAATCAAGACACTCTACAAATGGCTCGGGTGCGGCTGGTGATGGCTTTTGTGGTATCTCGTTTGCGGGCTCTTGAGGCTAGCCTGGAGTTCAGCACCACGTATTAATGCTCCTTGCGGTGTGCCGCACAGCGTTCAACCCTACCAAACTGTCATCCGCTCGCGCAGGGATTTACTTGCCGCGTGGGCGTTGGCCGTGTCATAAACAGCCCTCATTATCTTTGGATGGCGGCATTATGATGGGCGGTAACAAAATCTGTGTTTTTTTGATGTCGGCGGCACTGCTGGGTAGCCCTATGCTTACTGCTGCAACGTCACCTACTGCAAAACAGCAGCAGACGGTGGACGCCAGGCAGGTGCTCAGAGCCTCGCCAATGGACGAAATTATTGCCCAGTACCCGGCGATGATGAGCCAAGGCATACGCGATGGCCTGAAGCAGACAGGCCAGGTTCCACCGATGATCGCTGACGCCGTTGGTTATGCGGTTAGCAACAGTTTTAATCCGCAGAAGATAGAACAGCAGGTGGCTGTCCGGCTGCAGGCGGAGTTGAGCAATGAACAGTTGCAAGCCGTGGCGGACTGGTACAACACACCCGTCGCACAGAAAATCTCAAGAATGGAAGTCGCCGCATCGGCACCGGCGGTGTGGCCGCAAATCAGCGCGCAGGCCGACCAACTGGCCCAAAGGTTTGGCAATACCGACCGCGCCAAGAGTTTCGTGCGTTTTGACCGCGCTTCGCGCGCAACCCAAAGCGCTGTTGATACCACCATTGCGGTGCAGCTTGGGTTAGCGTCTACCATGGCAGCATTCAGCAGCGATTCGGTGAACTTCGAAACTCTTCAAAAGCGTATAGAAAGCCAGCGTCCGGTTTTGAAAGGGGTAGTGGAGCAGCAGGTGTTTAACAGTTACCTGTATGCCTACCAGGATATCAGTGGTGCGGAAATGGAGCAGTATCTCAGGTTTCTGGAAAGCGATGCCGGTGCGGCTTTTACCCGCGTGGTGTCCAGTGGTGTGAAACAAGCGGTTATTGAGCCAGTAGAGAGTATTGGCGAGCAGTTGGGCCAGTTTTTGGCACCTCAGGCCACTAAATAGTCGTTATACAAGAGAGTCATTTTGTACTAATCGCCCGGCGATCCATGAGCGATTCGCCGGGCGAACAAATCAGCTGCGGCCGGTCACTTCTAGCAGGTGATAGCCAAACTGGGTTTTAACCGGGCCTTGTACGGTGTTTAGGTCAGCGCTAAAAACCACGGTGTCGAATTCCGGAACCATCTGGCCGGGGCCGAAGGAACCCAGGTCGCCGCCGTTGCGGCCAGATGGGCAAGACGAGTGCTTCTTGGCGACTTCGGCAAAATCCTGCCCGCCTTCGATGTCTTTTTTCAGTTCTTCACACTTTGCTTCGGTGTCTACCAGAATGTGACGCGCTGTTGCTTGTGCCATGTTTCGTTTCCTCAAGTGATTTTATGTGTCTAAAGACGACTGGCGAATGCTGCCCGCCATGGCGGGCTCTGGCAAGAACTTTTTGTCAGTGTTAATGCTGGCTGACCATTTTGTGCGCAATCCTGTACAATACCGCGTCTATTTTCAGCCGCTCCGGATTCCCTGGTGAATTGCCGGTACCGGCCTTACGTCTACAGGTTGCTGCCTTGATCGCTACTGCCAATATTACGATGCAATTCGGGGCTAAGCCCCTGTTCGAAAACGTCTCAGCCAAATTCGGTAACGGCAATCGCTATGGCCTGATCGGTGCCAACGGTTGTGGAAAGTCGACCTTGATGAAAATCATGGGTGGCGATCTGGAGCCGTCCTCCGGTCACATTATGCTCGATTCTAATATTCGCCTGGGTAAATTACGCCAAGACCAGTTCGCTTTCGAGAACTCCACGGTGATTGACACCGTGATCATGGGCCACGAAGAATTGTGGGCTGTGAAGAAAGAGCGCGACCGTATTTATTCGCTGCCAGAGATGACCGAAGACGACGGCATGGCGGTGGCGGATCTGGAAGTGCAATTTGCTGAAATGGACGGTTATACCTCGGACTCCCGTGCCGGTGAGTTATTGCTGGGCCTGGACATCCCTCTGGACCAGCACGAAGGCCTGATGAGTGCACTGGCGCCCGGCTGGAAGCTGCGGGTTTTGCTGGCTCAGGCGCTGTTTTCAAATCCGGACGTGCTGCTGTTGGACGAGCCCACGAACCACCTGGACATTAACACCATCCGCTGGCTGGAAAACATTCTGGTGGCGCGCAACAGCACCATGATTATTATTTCTCACGACCGCCACTTTCTGAACAGCGTGTGCACCCACATGGCGGACCTGGATTACGGTGAGCTGCGCCTGTTCCCGGGTAACTACGACGAGTACATGACCGCGGCCACCCAGGCCCGCGAGCGCATGTTGTCAGAAAATGCCAAGAAAAAGACCCAAATTGCCGAACTTCAGCAATTTGTCAGTCGTTTTTCGGCCAACGCCTCTAAAGCCAAACAGGCCACTTCGCGGGCGCGCCAGATCGACAAGATTCAATTGGATGATGTAAAACCGTCCAGCCGCGTCAGTCCGTTTATTCGTTTTGAACCGGGTAAAAAGATTCACCGCCAGGCATTAACGCTTAAGGAATTGACCAAGGGCTTTACCGATACCCCGCTGTTCAAAAAACTCAGCCTGCAAATTGAAGCCGGCGAACGGGTTGCGATCATCGGCCCCAACGGCGTCGGTAAAACGACGCTGTTGCAATGTCTGACAGGGGATTACCAGCCAGACAGCGGCGAGGTAAAGTGGACTGACAGCGCTCAGGTTGGTTACTTCGCCCAGGACCATACGTCAGATTTCGCTCAGGACATGAACGTGAACGAATGGATGGCACGCTGGACCACCGGCGGCGAGCAGGTTATTCGCGGCACACTGGGCCGCATGCTGTTTTCCAGCGATGACATCGAAAAATCTGTTCACGTGTTGTCAGGAGGCGAGCAGGGCCGGATGCTGTTTGGCAAACTGATTTTGCAACAGCCCAACGTGATGCTGCTGGACGAGCCCACCAATCACATGGACATGGAGTCGATTGAAGCGCTAAACCTGGCTCTTGAAAACTACGAAGGCACGCTTATTTTTGTGAGCCACGACCGCGAGTTTGTATCGTCCCTGGCGACCCGTATTATTGAGCTCGACGCTAGCGGAGTCATCGATTTCAGCGGCAACTACGACGAATACCTGCGCAGCCGCGGCTACGTATAAGTAATAGCAAGTAACGCACTTGGTTATGCAAGAGGATAGGGTGTGAACCAGTCAGACATTATAAGCGCTACCCGTAACTGGGTGGACACGGTAGTCGTTGGGTTGAACTTCTGTCCGTTCGCCAAGCGCGAGCTGGTCAAAGGCAGTGTGCGTTTTACGGTATGCGAAGCGACGAACGAAGAGGAACTGCTGCAGTGCCTGCAGCAGGAACTCCAACGTCTGGATGACGAGCCAGATCTGGAAACCTCACTGCTGATTCACCCTTACGCGCTGGGCGACTTCATGCTGTACAACGAGTTTTTGGAAGAAGCCAACGGTCTGTTGGCGGTTCTGGAAAGGGACGGTGTTTACCAGATTGCCAGTTTTCATCCGCACTATCAGTTCGCTGGCACCGGGCCGGATGATGCCGAGAACTACACCAATCGATCGCCCTACCCAATGCTACATCTGCTACGCGAAGCCAGCCTGGAAGTGGCCATTGATCACTATCCGAACGTAGATGACATACCAGACCGTAATATTGAACTCACGCAAAAACTGGGTGCCCAGAAAATGCGCGCCTTACTGGCGAGCTGCCTGGAAAATCCTTCCTGACCGGAGTGTGCATGTCTGAAATCCGTCACCGTTCCCGCCCCTTTAGCTCTGATCAGCGGCTGCCAGATACTGACATTACGCCCAATGCGCACCAGCCCGAGCAGGCCGGTGCCATGCTTGCTGATTATATTCATAGCCATCCCAGATTGTTGATTCTCACTGGCGCCGGTGTCAGCACCGATTCGGGTATTCCAGACTACCGCGACGGCGATGGCGCCTGGAAGCGTAAGCAACCGGTACAACATCAGGCCTTTATGGACAGCGTTCAAACCCGCCAGCGCTACTGGGGCCGAAGCCTGATAGGCTGGCCGCTGATGCGCAACGCCGCACCGAATGCGTCTCACCATCATATTTCCCAGCTTGAAATGCTCAATCACAGTGCGCTGGTCGTCACCCAGAATGTTGACAGATTGCATCAAAAAGCAGGTACTCAAGCGGTAACTGATTTGCACGGCCGCGCCGACGAGGTGCTGTGCATGAGCTGTGATTATCGATGCATGAGGGACGAGGTACACCAGCGCTGTGCGATTCTTAATCCGCAATTCAGTGGGTACACGGCGGACGTGGCGCCGGATGGTGATGCGGATTTAGACATTGATTTTGCAGACTTCCAGTTGGCAGACTGCCCGGCTTGCGGCGGTATTTTAAAACCAGACGTGGTGTTCTTTGGCGATTTCGTGCCTAAACATCGGGTGTATGCGGCGCTGGATGCGCTTAAAGCCAGCGACGGCCTGTTGGTGATTGGCTCATCGCTGATGGTTTACTCGGGATTCCGTTTTTGCCGTTACGCTCATGAATGGGGTAAACCCATTGCCACGTTGAATCTTGGCCGAACCCGCGCCGAATCTATGGCAGTGCTGAGGCTAAACGCCAGCATTGCGGGCACTCTTCAGGTGTGCATTAACCAGCTTTAGCCGCAGACAGAGTAAAAAATCCATCCGCTTGAAATTGCATTGTATAAAATCCTGTTCTAGGCTGAAAGTATGTGTCGATTCATCAAGATAGGAGGAACTCAATATTGAACAGCTCGCATACTTACAAGAAGGTTGAAATTGTAGGGTCATCTCCCAACAGCATTGAGGAAGCCATTCAGAACGCTCTGGACGAGTGCGGTAAAAGCCTGCGTAACATGGAGTGGTTCGAAGTGGTTGAAACCCGCGGCCACATTGTGGACGGCAAGGTGAGCCACTACCAAGTCAGTTTGAAAATTGGCTTTCGTATTGGTAAAGACTGATTTTGCACGCTAGTTCATGTTGAATGGCATAACCCAAAAGCGGCTGCGCAATCAGCCGCTTTTGTCGTTTTCAGTCTGGCGAAATGGCAGTAATGTTTTACTCTCTTCAAAATAGCTGCGAACTCCCTCGCGCTCTTCAGCGACAAAATTGGCAATGGCATCGCGAAAACCCGGGTGTTCTATGCCGTGCCATGAGTGGGTAAGTAGCGGCTCAAAACCCCGTACCAGTTTGTGCTCGCCCTGAGCACCGGCGTCAAAATGCTGCAGGCCAAGGTCTATGGCCAGTTCTATTCCCTGGTAATAGCAGGTTTCAAAGTGCAAATGATTGTACTCGTCGAGGCAACCCCAGTAGCGCCCGTAGAGGGTGTCAGAGCCACTTAGAAAAAGCGCGCTGGCGATCATTTCACCTTGTTTGAGCGCGATCACAATGTGCACATGCTCTGGCATCTGGCGAAACAAGCGCTCAAAAAAGTCACGGTTCAGATAAGGCCGCTGGCCGCGTTTAAGATAAGTCGCTTGGTAGAACACGTAGAAGCCATCGAGTACCCGTTCAGATATGTCTGATCCACTGACACGCTGAAACTCAATGCCCTGATCGCTAACCTGTTTGCGCTCTTTGCGGATGGACTTGCGCTTGCGCGATGTTAATTGCGCCAGAAAGTCGTCAAAGGCTTCGTACCCTGCATTGTGCCAGTGAAATTGGCAGCCCAGCCGGTGCAATTGCGGGCTGTCTGGTGTTTGCTGCTGGCCAAGCAGCGCTTGATCCGCGCTGTCGGGAAATAGCAGGTGCCAGGAGTGGGCACCGAGTGCAGTAGTGGCTGTATCAAACAGCTTGTGCAGAGATGCGCTGTCCAGAATTTTGCGCAGCTGCGGTGTTAGCAGCAGCCGCGGCCCCTGTGACGGGGTAAAGGGAATGGCCATCAGCAACTTGGGATAATAAGGCTGGCCGTAACGCTGGAAGGCTTCGGCCCAGGCAAAATCGAACACGTATTCGCCGCGGGAATTATTTTTTAAGAATGCTGGAATAATGCCGGTAACATGACCCTGCTGGCGGATCACCAGATGGCTGGGCTGCCAACCGGTAGCAGCATTGGTACAACCGCTGTGCTCCAGTGCCTGAATAAAATCGTAGCGCGCAAAGGGGTAATCGTTACCGGCCAAGTTTTGCCAGTCTACGACATCAATATCGTCGATAGACCGGCAAATGTGGATCTTGCTTTGTGCAGGGCCGTTAAAGGTAAGGCTTAATGGTTGGCTATCGCGGTGGGTCATGTAAGTTCGATTTCCTGTAAGACGGTACACTCACTGCACATACCTTACGCCAGAACCCCCCAGGCGATCACCCGTTGCGATTTATTTAGCCATCTTGTCGCAACGCTTTTGCTGTTTTTCCATTTTCTTCTGCATCTGTTGCTGGCGCTCTTCTTGTATATCGTTCCAAATTCCGCGCTGTTCATCGGTTAGCTTCAGGCGGTCGGCCATTTCGTTGCGGCGCTCCACCATTTTTTGCTGATGTTGCGCATGTCGGGCCTGCATGTCAGTGCTGTCCATTTGTTCGCACTGCTCCTGCATTCGTTGATGCTTGTCCTGGCCTTTTTCGTAGCCCTGGGCCATGGCAAGCGAAGCGGTGGACAGCAATGCGCAGGTCATCAGGGCAGCTGCGATGCGAACAGATTGGCGTGTTTTCATGGTGATTTCTCCGGTAACTCGTTTGTGATGAAGCCATAAACGATTCGTGGTTTCGTTTAGGTGGGCCCATCTTAACCACTGCAGTGTCAAGCGCTGTCAGCGTTGGGTAAAGGTTCTGTAAAGGCTTTGCGGCCAGCCAAATGGGGCGAGTTCAAGCATGTTAGACTGGCGCTAGGCCAGGGCGGTTTCAGATGGGGTGAAGAGGGCATGCAAAACCGGGTACTACTGATAGAAGACGACGAAGAGCTACGGATGCTACTGGCCCGTTACCTTACTACCCAGGGCTTTACTGTGCGCGAAGCAGCCAATGGTAAAGACGGACTGGCACTGGCTCTAAGCGAATCCTGTGACATCGTGGTTCTGGATATTATGCTGCCGGATATCAGCGGGCTCGACGTGCTGCGACAGCTGCGTGTCAGTACTCATCTGCCAGTGATTCTGCTGACCGCCCACGGTGATGAAACCGATCGCATTGTCGGTTTTGAGGTGGGCGCCGATGATTACATCCCCAAACCCTGCAATCCCCGTGAGCTGGTAGCGCGCTTGCATGCACTATTGCGCCGTATTGCGTGGGACCAAAAAGCGGAACTGGGCGACAGTCGCAACTACGGTGATTTGCGTCTGGAACCAGACCTCCGGCGGGTGCGTCAGCACGGCACGCCGCTGGACTTAACCGCTACCGAATACGAAGTTCTGCAGGTGCTTTTGGCTCACGCCGGCAGTGTGGTGCGGAAAACCGATCTGATGCAGTGGGCGCTGGGCCGGCGTCTTGAGACCTACGATCGCACTCTGGATATGCACATCAGCAATCTGCGCAAGAAACTCGGCAACGACGAACCGCCTCGCATCGAAACCGTGCGCGGGCTTGGTTATAGCTACCGGGTAGTGCCATGAAACCATTCCACAGCACAAACAAGAGTGGCGCCGTTGAAGCTGCCGAGCCGCGGCGACGTTTTACGGTGTCACTGTTTTGGCGCATTTTTTTGATGGTGTGGCTGGCCATGGCGTTAACGCTGGCCGCCGGGCAGTTGGTATCGCGGTTGCTGGTGACACAAGAACAGCAGGCCATCACGCGTCAGCTTGGGCTGTATGAGTTAGGCCAGGAAGCGCTGGAGCTCAGCCAGAGTGGTGGCGGTGATGCGGCCCGCCAATTTTTGCGCCAGCAAGGCCGAACCCTGGGCCTGCACCTGATACTGGCCGCGCCCGAGGCTTCCGGCGAGCCCGGCCCTAGTCGAAACCTGCCGGCCTCCGTTCATAAACGCATGGATTCGCACTGGTTTGCCTTGAAACCCGCAGTGATTGAACTGGCAGGCAATTATAAGTTGATTGCCTGGCCGCGCGGCAAATCCGCCGGCTGGTTGACCCCTGAGTTTTTAAGAGCCATTAACGCCGGCTTTGCGGTGGTGCTGATTTCCCTGGCCTGCTGGCTGATTGCCCGGCGCCTGTCACGGCCGTTAAAAACCATGGAAGCTACTGCTCGCGCTATTGCCGCCGGCGACAAAAGCCTGCGTGTTGACCCCAAGGTTGCCTCGCGCCGTGATGAGATTGGCGCCCTTGCCAGTGCATTTAACGCCATGACGGCACAGCTGTGGGGTCTTCTTGATCGCCAACAGCAATTATTACGGGATATTTCCCACGACTTGCGCACGCCGTTGGCACGGCAGCGGGTAGCCATTGAACTGGCTCTGGACGGCGGCGGCGATGTTGCATTGCTCAACAGCATACTGCGCCAGAACGAGCGCCTGGAAGCCATGACCGAACAGGTGCTGACCCTTTACCGGTTAGCCGCCCAGGGCGAGCAGTTTGCATGCCAGCCAGTGGCTGTTATGGAGCTATTAAACGCTGTGCTGCAAGACGCAGCAGGGTATGCCCGTGGACGGGATGTGAAATGCCGGCTGAATGCCAGCGAGCAGGCAACTCACACGCTGGTTCTGGGTGATGCCGGGCTGTTGCATCGAGCCTTTGACAATATTCTGCAGAATGCTCTGGATTATACGCCACCAGGACAAGCCTTGACCGTTGCGGTCACGGTTGCAGACAACCGGCTATGGATTGAAATTACCGACAGCGGTCCAGGTGCGCCAGACGAAGCCTTGGCGCACCTGTTTGAGCCGTTCTACCGCGGCGACCAATCCCGTGGTGGCCCGGGCTGGGGTCTTGGGCTGGCAATCGCGCAAAAGGTAATTGTGGCCCACGATGGTGAGGTCAGTGCCGCTAACGCGGCCGCAGGTGGCCTGGTGGTTCAGGTAAAACTGCCAGTGTTTGTGGTTAGCTAAGCATGCATCCCGCTAACGGCCAATAGATATTTCGAGCAAACAGGCATAACCGAATGAAAAAAGACTACCCCGTCCCCGCCGGTTATCTGGAGCGGGTCACGGAAATTAAAAAGAGCCGGTTTATAGCCCGCGTGGCCCCGGTAAACAGTCGCGATGAGGTTCATCAATGGCTGGCACAGGCTCAGGCAAGTCATCCTGATGCCCGCCATATCTGCTGGGCGTATCAGATTGGCCGCCCGGGCTCGGCGGCGGAAGCTGGAATGAACGACGACGGCGAGCCGTCCGGCACCGCCGGAAAACCAATACTCAGTGTCATCCAGCATAAAGACATGGGGGATATACTAGTATTGGTTATTCGCTATTTTGGTGGCATAAAACTGGGTGCCGGTGGCTTGGTGCGAGCCTATGCTGGTGCCGCAGAAAGCGTGCTGTCGGCGGTAGAACGGGTTGTACACCAACCCAGCCGGTTAGCCTTTGCGGTGATTGATTTTGGCGATGAGCAGCCCTTGCGGCACTGGTGCGAGTTGCACAGTGCGACCATTATCGGGATTGATTACGGTCAGTTGGTCAATGTATCTGTTGACGTACCAGAGCCTGCGACAGAAGAGTTTGCTGGCTTTTGTAACGCTCGCGGCCTGAATTACCACTTCGATACCTGACCCGCTTGCCGGGCAGCGCGTATAATGTACTGACTCGTCAAAAAAAAGGAGAATGCAATGATGCGCCTTGTAACCTGTGTAGTAGCTGCGCTGGCCATGGCCGGCTGCGCTAGCAACGTGGTGACGGATTATAATTCAACCACGGCTTTTGGTAATTACAACACCTGGGCCTATGCCGACGATGCCGGCGCCGATTCTTTTATGTCACTCGACGGCAGCCGTGTAAAAAGCGCGCTGGAGCGTGAGCTGGCAGGCAAGGCTATGAAACCAGTAAGCGCTGCTGAGGCGGACATGTTGGTGAATTGGCACATCGCAAAGGAAGAACGCCTGGAACAAAGCGGCTTGGGCCTGGGGTTAGGGTTTGGTACCGGTAATTTTGGTTGGGGGCTGTCGGCACCGCCTCCGGTGCGTCAAGTCGACGAAGGTAAACTGGTGATCGAACTAGCCGATGCGCAAAACCGTCAGGTTATTTGGCGTGCGGCCAGCAAGCGCTACCTGAACGAAAACCAGTCACCAGAAACGCGGCGCAAGCTGATCGACGAAGTGGTTCAGGAAATGTTCACCAAATATCCGCCTGGGCTGGACTGAATGAGTAAAAAACACGACGGCGGACTGGTTTATTCCACCGATCAGGGCCGCATGTGCCCCCAGTGTCGTCATCCGCAGGAACAGTGCAGCTGCGGCCGGGAACAACGCCCGCTGGGTGACGGCGTCGTGCGGGTCAGTCGCGAAACCAAAGGCCGCAAAGGCAAGGGCGTTACTCTGATTAGCGGCATACCCTTGGCAGAAAAAGAGCTGAAATCCTACACCAAAGAGCTTAAGGCCAAATGCAGCACCGGTGGCACCCTGAAAGACGGCGTTGTCGAAATTCAGGGCGACCAGCGGGATATTTTGGTGCCGTTGCTGATGCAAAAAGGCTGGGTGGTAAAGCGTTCCGGTGGTTGAGCCTGCTCATCAACAAACAGCCATCAGCAATCAACGATTAACAACACGAATAACCGACAGGAACGGGTATGCACGTAGTGGTTTTAGGCGCGGGTGTGGTTGGCGTTACCAGTGCCTGGTTTTTGCAGCGTCAGGGTTACCAAGTCACAGTGATAGATCGTCAGCCAGCAGCCGGGCTTGAAACCAGTTACGCTAACGGCGGCCAGATTTCAGTGTGCCATGCCGAGCCTTGGGCCAATCCGTCTACGCCGCTGAAGGTTCTGAAATGGCTGCACCGCAATGATGCTCCGCTGCTGTTCCGGCCACGACTGGATGCTGCCCAGTGGCGTTGGGCGCTGGCGTTTCTGGGCCAATGCACATCTGCACGGGCGGCCGACAATCTGCGTCAGATGGTCAACCTAGGCCTTTACAGTCGCAGCAAATTACAGGAACTGCGGGCCGAACTGGGTTTAGAGTACGACCATCTGACCCGTGGAATTCTGCACTTTTACACCAGCCAGAAAGAATTCGACAGCGCCCTGGAACCGGCGCGGCAGATGCGCGAACTGGGGTGTGACCGGCAAGTGGTGAGTGCAACGCGGGCAATCGAACTGGAGCCCGCTTTAGCGCCCTTGAAGCATCGCCTCGCAGGGGGCACCTACACCGAGGAAGACGAATCCGGTGATGCCCGCAAGTTTACCCAGGCCCTGGCAGAGCGCTGTAAACAAGCGGGTGTGGTGTTCAAACACAACACCCAAGTGGTTGGGTTTCAACGCGGTATTGGGCGTGTAGATGCGGTGGAAACCCTGTCCCAAGGCCATCACGATAGTTTGCGCGCAGACGCTTGGGTTCTTAGCCTGGGTAGCTTTAGTGCGCCACTGGCGCGGCAATTGGGACTGGCTTTGAATATTTATCCGGCCAAGGGCTATTCCATCACCGTGCCGGTGAAAAATCCTGAGGCCGCGTTCAACGTCAGCCTGACCGACGATGAGTACAAGCTGGTTTACTCACGTTTGGGGGATCGTATGCGCATTGCGGGTACGGCAGAGTTCAGCGGCTATTCCAGACGCCTGAATGTCACCCGCTGCCGGGCCGTGTTGCGCCGGGTGGCGGCTGTTATGCCCGAGGCGGGGCACTGGGAGCAGGCTGAGTACTGGAGCGGGTTGCGGCCAACAACGCCATCCAGCGTGCCCTACGTGGGTAAGAGCGCCATCAGTAATCTGTTTCTGAATACCGGTCACGGTACTTTGGGCTGGACCCATGCCTGCGGTTCAGCGGCCGCGCTGGCGGATATTATCGCCGGACGGCCGCCGCAGCTGGATTTTCGCTTCAGTGGCGTTTCAGTGACATAAGTCGCGCTAGCCTAACTGGTCGCGAATTTGCTTCTTGTTGATCTTGCCTACGCTGGTTTTTGGAATGTCGTCCACAAAGTCCATTTGCCGGGGGATCGCCCACTTGTTGATTTCGCCTTTATCCACATAGCGCTGTAAGTGCGCTTGAATGTCTTCTTGTGTGGCATTCTGGCCGGGCTTTAGCGTGATCAATGCGTGTGGGCGCTCGCCCCATTTCTCATCGGCAACGCCGACAACCGCGGCGGCGGCTACCGCCGGGTGCTGGCTGATCAGGTTTTCCAGGTCCAGTGACGACAACCATTCACCCCCGGTTTTGATCACATCCTTGATGCGGTCTTTGATCATCAGGGTCTGGTTCGGCTCCATACTGGCCACGTCGCCAGTGTGAAGCCAGCCATGTTGCCAGAGTTCTTCGCCTTTTTCCGGTTCTTTCAGATAGCTTTGCGTTAGCCAGGGCGTGCGCGCAACCACTTCGCCTTTGGCCTGACCGTCGTGGGCAACCGGTTTGCCATTGGTGTCCACAATTTCAACTTGAACCAACGGAATGGCGACACCGGTTTTTACTCGCAGCTCGGCCTGTTGCGCCAGCGGCCGTTCCAGATCTTCCGGTGTCAGGTGGGTGATGGTCAGAATCGGGCAGGTTTCCGACATGCCGTAGCCGGTGTACATGCGAATACCCAGCTCGGCTCCGGCCTCACACAACCCTTTGGTCAGGGCGCTGCCGCCGATCAGTACCTGCCAGTTGCTTAAGTCTGCACCTTTGATGGACTCGGTGGCCAGCAGCATCTGCATAATGGTGGGCACGCAGTGGGAGAAGGTCACATTGTGGGTTTTGATCAGGTTCATCAGCAGTTCGGGTTCATAGCGCCCGGGGTATACCTGTTTAATGCCCATTAAGGTGGCAGCGTAGGGCACACCCCATGCGTGCACGTGAAACATGGGCGTCATCGGCATGTAAACAGAACTGGAGCGCAGCAGCGGCGCCTCGTCGAACATTGAAAGGGAGCCTACCATCGCCATGGTGTGCATCACCAACTGGCGATGGCTGAACATCACACCTTTAGGCTTGCCGGTCGTGCCAGTGGTGTAAAAGCAGGTGGCTACGCTGTTTTCGTCAAAATCCGGGAAATCAAAATGGCTGTCTTCCTGGGCCAGAAGCTGCTCGTATTCACCCAGCACCGCCACGCTGGCGGCTGCAGGCTGATCGTTATCGGTCAGCTGTATATAGTGTTTTACCGTCTCGATCTGGTCTTTGACAGCATCGAGTATGGGCAGGAAGTCGTCGTGTATCAGCACCACATCGTCTTCGGCGTGATTCATGGTGTATACGATCTGATCCGGTGACAGCCGCACGTTAACGGTGTGCAGAACGGCGCCAATCATCGGGATCGCAAAAAAGCACTCCAGATAGCGGGGCGTATCCCAGTCCATCACCGCAACGGTGTCGCCGGCTTTCACTCCGGCTTTGGTCAGGGCGTTAGCCAAGCGGCCGATACGGGCTTGTAATTCAGTGTAGGTGTAGCGGCTTTTGTTCGCGTAGATAATTTCCTGGGAGCCGGCGAAACGCGGCCCGGAAGCCAGTAGTTGTTTGATCAGTAATGGGTACTGATAGGCGTTTTTTGCTGGAGTCAGCAAACGGGTCGAGGCCATGACAATATCCTTTTTGTTATTGGGGGAGGTAAGCCGCCTCAGCCGTAGATGCACAAATAGGCGGTATCGTATTCAACGGTAACCTGAAAGGTGGAATTGGGTGCAATCCCGAAGCATTCACCGGCACCATAGGTCATCCATGTTTCCAAACCTGGCAAGCACACCGACATCACACCGCTGACAATGGTCATGGTTTCTTTTTGCTGGGTGCTGAACTCGTATTCGCCAGGGCTTATTACGCCAATGGTGGCGGGTAATGCGTCTGACTGAAAGGCGATCGACTTTGCTTTGCCATCAAAATATTCATTTACCTTAAGCATAAACAGAACTCCGTGTCGGACTGTTTCAAACACCATTCTGCGTAATAGCTACGCACCTAATCTAGCGCACCCTCTAACTTAGCGCACCCTCTAACTCAGCGAATCATCTAACCTAGCGTACCGCCGCCGTTTTCGCAGGCACTCACATTCAAAGACAGTTTTATTGCTGCCAGGGATCGCCGCGGGTATTGCCCACTTTAGGTACGTTCATGTGCATTGCCGCTTTTGCCATCATATTGGCGCTTGGCGGTGCAGTCAGCAGCAAAAAGACCATGATAAGAATTTCCACGAAGCCTGTGCCCACGGGCTGGTTGGCGAACCAAATCATCGACGCTAACGCCATAGATCCCACACCCACGGTGGTGGCCTTGGTGGGCCCGTGCAGGCGGGTAAAAAAATCGGGCAAGATTGCAAGCCCGATGGCGCCCACCAATGTAAATGCTGCACCCAGCAACAACAGGGCTGCGATAACGAGTTCGATAAACAGGTTCATTATTGTGTCGTCTCCTTTGCAAAGCGCCTGGCGCCTCGCTCTGCACCCTTGTTATTCAATAACGCTGCCGCGTTTCAGGTATTTGGCCATAGCCACCGTGCTGACAAAACCCATGACTGCAATCAGCAACGCGGCCTCCAGATACATCCGGGTGTTCAATGTAATACCCAGAAGAATGATGAGCGCTATGGCGTTAATGGCCAGAGTATCTATGGCCAGAACCCGGTCTGGGGAATGTGGGCCAACAATCAGGCGATACACATTAAGCAACGCAGCAATCACCACTAAGGCGATGGATATTTTCAACACAATCGCAATCATTGGAACATCTCCATCAACGGCTTTTCATAACGATTGTGAATGGCTTTAATCACTTCTTCTGCGGTTCGGGTGTCTAGCGCGTGAATCAGCAGATGCTTGTGATCATCACTGATGTCGGCGGACACTGTGCCCGGTGTCAGGGAAATGGTGCTGGCCAGAATAACGATAGCCTGTGGGCAGTCAAGCTGCAGCGGGTAGCTGATAAACATCGGTTTCGGCCGGCGCGGGCTGATAATAAGCCAGGCCACTTCAAAGCTGGCAATAACGATGTCCCATAACACCAGCAGCAAATAACCCGGTAAACGCCAAACCTTGAACACCGCCGGACGCTCTGGCCAGAAGCTTTGGGTGAGCTGCGGAATACCCCAGGCTAATATTAAGCCCAGAACCACGCTTCCACCGCTAACGCCACCGGAAAGCAACTGCCAGATGCTGAACAGCAGAAGGCTTAGCCATGGCTGCGGGAAACTCAGGCGACCGAGCATTACGAACCCTCCTCAACCATTGGCGCTTGCAAAGTCTGGATATAACCGCGGGTGTCCAGCAACTGCACGGCAGTGGCGTTGGTATAGGCACTGATAGGCCCGGCCAGTGCCACCATTAACACACTCATACCAATCAGCGCGCCGGTAGAAATGGCCAGCAACGGCGTTACCGGGGTGCTGTTTTCAACTTCGCCTTCAATATTGCGCCAAAATACCACACTGCCGGCGCGGCTATAGGCAATTAGAGTGAAAAAACTGCCTGTGAGAATCGTACCCCAAAGCCACGCCATTTCCACGCCGCTGGTGGTGGATTGCAGAATCATCACCTTGCCAAAGAAACCGCTTAGGGGTGGCAAACCCGCAGCGGACACCGCGCCAAAGAAAAACAGCGAGCTAAGCAGGGTTCGATGACGAATCTTCGGCGCCATAACGATTTTATCAGAAGCGGACCCGCGCTGGCTGCGCACCAGCTCAATCAGCAGAAACAAACCGCCCACTGTCCAGGTCGTGCTAAGCAAGTAGAACAGGGCCGCACCCAGGCCTTTTTGCGAGCCCAGCGCGATGGGGGCCAGTAGAGTGCCAACGGAAATGACCAGCTGCCAGGTCACCAGGGTGCGCAAGGTTTGTGCACCCATAGCGCCAATAACGCCCATAATAAGGGTGGCCAGCGCTAGCGGGAAAAGCCAGTTCATGCCCAGATTCGCCATCTCGCCGGCGTTGGCGCCAAACACCAGCGGGTAAACCCGGATAATCGCGTAGATACCGACTTTGGTCATGATGGCAAAAAATGCAGCGACCGGCGCGGTAGCGCTGGCATAGGCCCGCGGCAGCCAGAATGTCAGTGGCAACACCGCTGCTTTAAGGGCAAATACCACCAACAACAGCATGCCACCGGCTTCGACTAAAAAGCGTTGGTCGCCGCTGACCTGCGGCACTTTCACGGCCAGATCGGCCATATTCAAGGTGCCGGTAACGCTGTAAATCATGCCCACGCTGATCAGAAACAGCGACGAGCCCACCAGATTCAATACGACATAATGCAGCCCTGGGGTTGAGCGCGTGCTGCCACTGCCGTGCATCAACAGTCCGTAAGAGGCAATCAGCAGAATCTCAAACGCAACAAACAGGTTGAACAGGTCGCCGGTCAGAAAGGCGATATTCAGGCCCATTAGCTGGAACAGGAACAGGCTGTGGAACTGGCGCGTGCCTTCGTCGGCACCCCCGGTCGAGAACAGATGGCACAGCAGTGCCAGTGACGCCGTTAGAACTAACATCATGGCGGCCAAACGGTCTAGCACCATCACAATGCCGAAGGGTGGCTTCCAGTTGCCCATGGCGTAGACACGGTAGGTGTCGTCGCCGGCCAAATTTAGCAGAACAATGGCGGCGGCCAAGGTCAGAACCGAGGTAATAATGGCCAACACCCGCCGCAGCGGCATGGGCGCGTAGCCCACAAATATTTGCAGAATAGCGCCCAGTAGCGGGATCAGAATCGGGGCAAGCAGCCAGTGGGTCATAGGGGCCGGCCTTCCCGCACATGCTTGGACGCCGGCGTACGCTTTTTCGGATCGCCGTCTACGTGATCATTACCGTGGTCGGCCAGGTTGCGAAGTGACAACACCACCACGAATGCGGTCATGGCGAAGCCGATAACAATCGCGGTTAACACCAGCGCCTGGGGCAATGGGTCTGCGTACTGGGCAGCGGTGCCCAGAACCGGCTGGCTGCCGGTGGCCAGGCGCCCGCTGGCGAACAGGAACAGATTCACCCCGTACGACAGCATGGTCAGGCCCAGCACCACCGGAAACGTGCGAGCGCGCAGTAACAGATACACTCCGCCGGCTGTGAGCGCACCAATGGCCAGTGCGAATACAAGTTCCATTATTCGGTCTCTCTTTGAGTCGGGGTAATAGTGTCAGCGCCGTGACTCGACTCGCTGTCGATAGCGCGGATAGCGGAATGGGGGTTGATGCGGCCAATACTGACCAGCATCATTAGCGTGGCACCCACTACTGCCAGGTACACACCCAGATCGAACATCAGCGCCGAGGCTAGCTCGAACTTGCCCACCACCGGCCAAGTGATATAGCCAAACGTGGAGGTTAGGAACGGATAACCAAACGCCAGACTGCCGGCGCCGGTAATAACGGCAAATAGCAGACCTAATGCAATCACATTGTGATAGCGCACGGCTATGCGGTCCTGAGTCCAGGAAAAGCCACTGGCGATATACTGCAGAATCAGCGCAATGGCGGTTATCAAACCGGCAATAAAGCCGCCGCCTGGCAGGTTGTGGCCTCGCAGGAATATAAACGCCGACACCATCAATGCCAACGGCAGCATCGGCCGGGCAATTTGCTTCAGCATGGTTGGATGTCGGTCACGGGTCCAGGTGTGGCCGAGCCCATCGCCCGGAGGCGGCGTAAGTGATGTGTTTTTGAGCATTGCAAAAATACCCAATGCTGCAATCGCCAGCACCGAAATTTCACCCAAGGTGTCAAAGCCGCGGAAATCCACCAAAATCACGTTGACTACGTTGGTGCCGCCACCACCGGTTTTGCTGTTTGCCAGAAAGAACTCGGAAATCGAACTGAACGGCTGGGTCAGAATGGCCAGGGTAATGATGGTCATGCCGCTGCCGGCTAACAAGGCTATCCCCATGTCACGGAAGCGGCGGCCACGGCTGCTCTCAATCGGAGTCCATGAGGGCATGTAATAGAGCGCCAGCATTAACAGCACAACGGTGACCACTTCCACAGAAAGTTGGGTCATGGTCAGATCTGGCGCCGAGAAACGCACAAAGGTGAGCGCGGTTAACAACCCGACTACGCTGATCAGTACCAGCGCAAAGAAGCGTTCACGGTGCATGGCTGCAGTTGCCAGGGCGCAGGCAATCAGAACGGCACCCAAGGTTGCCGTAGGCCAGTCCACCGGGGTTAACCCGTTGCTGCCAATAAAAAAGCCCATTTTGCTGATCGGTAAAAACGCCACGGCCAGAGCGCTGACAATCAGCAGCATAACGTAGCGCTGCAGCGAGCCGTTCTCGGTGGCAGCGGTGAGCTGGTTGGCTCTCAGGCTCAGGCTGAATACCATTTTTTCGAAGATCGCTTTTTCGTCGATCTCGCGGAAGCGGTCGTGAAAGGCAAAGAAACGCTTGCGCTGGCTGTACATCAGCAAACCGCCAAAGAACGCTAAAAAGCTCATAAATAGCGGCAGATTGAAGCCGTGCAGTACCGCCAGACGATAGTCCGGTGCCGGAACGCCCAAGGTTGCAGAGGATGCGGCGTAAAGCAGCGGGCCTACTGATATGGTCGGAAACATACCCACCATCAGGCAAGCGAACACCAATATTTCCACAGGGATTTTCATATAGCGCGGCGGTTCATGGGGCGGGTAAATGGGCAAATTTATCGGCTTGCCGTTAAAAAACACGTCGTGAATAAACCGGGCGGAATAAGCAACCGCGAAAATACCGGCCAGGGTAGCCACAATCGGCGGCAACCAGGCCCAGTAACCGGGCAGGTTAAGTGCCAGAGACTCGGCGAAGAACATTTCCTTACTGAGAAACCCGTTCAGCAGCGGTACACCGGCCATAGAGGCCGCTGCCACCATCGCTAGGGTGGCGGTATGGGGCATGAACCGCCAAAGCCCGTTAATGCGGCGCATGTCGCGGGTGCCGGTTTCGTGGTCAATAATGCCGGCCGCCATGAACAGCGATGCCTTAAACGTGGCGTGGTTAATGACGTGAAACAGGGCCGCAACCGTGGCAAGTTCTGTACCCATGCCGAGCAACAGAACAATCAATCCCAGATGGCTAATAGTGGAGTTCGCCAGCAAGCCTTTTAGGTCGTGTTTGAACATGGCGATGTAAGCGCCCAACAGCAGCGTTACCATGCCAGTAAAACTGACCATGTAAAACCATTGTTCAGTGCCTGCCAGCGCCGGATACAGCCGTGCCAGAAGGAATATCCCGGCTTTTACCATCGTGGCCGAGTGCAGGTAGGCCGATACCGGAGTAGGCGCCTGCATGGCGTGGGGCAACCAGAAATGGAACGGGAACTGGGCCGATTTTGTAAATGCGCCGAGTAGCACCAAAGTGAGCGCAACCGGATAAAGCGCGTGTGCTTTGATGATGGGCCCTGCGGCCAGCACATCGTCCAACTCGTAGCTGCCGACAATCTGACCGATTATGAGAACACCTGCTAACAGGGCCAGGCCGCCGCCGCCGGTAACCGTCAACGCCATACGGGCACCGCGCCGCGCGCCTTTTTTGTGGGTCCAGAAACTGATCAGTAAAAACGACACCAAGCTGGTGACTTCCCAAAAAATCATCATCAGCAACAAATTGCTGGAAAGCACAATGCCAAGCATTGATCCCTTGAAACACAGCAGCAGGCCGTAAAATTTGCCAATGTTTTCTTCAGGTTTCAAGTAGTAGCGGGCGTAAAGAATGATCAGGATACCAATCACCAGAATCAGCAGCGCGAACAGCAGCGACAGGCCATCCAGGCGGAAACTCAGCGACAGCCCGATCGCAGGTAGCCATTCGTAGGTGTGCAAAACAACACCGCCGTCTGCCAGTGTCTGCCAGTGGGGAAATAACGCGGCGAGTGCAACAAACGCCGGAACGGTTGACGCAATAGCGATGGCTGTGCGCCCGCCCTGCGCGAACAGGGGCGCGGCCATAGCCCCTAAGAAGGGAAGCAAAACAACCAGGAGGAGCGACATCGCAATCTCAATTATAGGTGTAATACAGAACCGGATGTTACCAGCGATCCATCATAAGTGGGCTGACACCCGTTAACTATGAGCTGCTCAATGTCTTGGAGGGTCTGGAAAATAGGGAAGTTTGCCGCGATAGCGGGCGATGTCGGCCATGCAAAGTAGATCTGATGTGAGCCAGCAGCTGAAAGACCTCTCCGTCATGGTTACTCCGTATAAAAAGTATGAAAAAGAATGATACTTGCCGCAGTCTGAAGGTCAAGTAACTTGTGCCTTGGCGCCATAATTGCGTTCATGTCACTCAGCGAAACTCTGCAACAGGCGGTGAAAGTCACCCAAAGCCTGGGTAAAATGCTGATGGCCGGTGAAACCGAGCAGGCTCTGGCCAACGCGTCTTGCTATTTGCACCTTTTCGGTCGCATCTGTGGGGCTTGGATGTGGCTGCGCCAGGCCAATGCTGCCGCGATAGGATTGAACGATGCCAGCAACGATCGTGAACGCTGTTTTTATGAGGGTAAATTGCAGGCCGTACCGTACTTTTTTCATTGGGAGTTACCCACCGTTGCTCAGGATCTGGTGCTACTGCGCAACATGGACGACACCTGCCTGGCAATGAATGAAAGCGGAGTGGTTCTGACACCTTGCACGATTAACCAAAGGGTAACCCGTGTGTAATTGTGTTTTCGCTGGGTCGCAGCGTAATCTTGGCGCTGGTTTCAATGACGATCAATGGAGGTTTTTTTATGAAAAAATTTACAATTAGCGCATTGGCATTGGTGATGACTCTGGGCTTGGCGGGCTGCAGTTCCGATGATGACGAGATGGTAGATTTGGACAAGGCTGGCGACAACATCAGCAACATGGCTGATGATGCCGGCGATGCCGTTGAGGAAAGCTATGAAGACGTTACCGGGCAGAACGATAGCGCTTCGGACAAAACTAAAGACGCCGCCGGAGATGCTGGTGAAGAAGTCGGTGAGGCCGCAGAAGAGGCCGGCGACGCTGCGGAAGGCGCTATGGACGACGCTACTCAGTAAGCATCGGCACAGATCAAAAAACCGGAGCCATTGCTCCGGTTTTTTTGTGTTGCATATTTGGCCAGATCACGCACTTCAGAAATACCCATTGCAGTCGTAAAATAAGTAACCGCAAGCGTTCTTTACCAAAGTAGCAAGGTTTGGCGGTGTCTTTTTCGGTAAGCTGTGGGCGACTTTGGTGACAGATTGCGGATTGCGCGCTGCGCGCTGCGCCCGACAACGAACAATGATAAAACGGGGTAATCAGATGTTGTTTGTAGACAAGGCAACGAAAGGCTGGGGCTTGGTAATGGTGCTAGCTACGCTGGCCGGTGGCGCTTTGGTTGCGGCCGTTACCGCGATTGACCTGGTTTCCGTGTTGACCGGTTTGGCGGTTGGTCTGGGGGGGGCCGGTTTTTTTATTGCCTGGCGGGTTCTCGCGCCGGCAGAGCGCAGTCTTATTCATCTCAGCCAGGGCCAGTTAGCGCCGGGACACCCGTTTGCAAGTTTGTGCGCGCAGCTGCTCAGCGATGCTAAAGCCGGCCGCGCACTGCTGGAAAATCTTCGCCACAGTGCCAATACCAACGCCATCTCTGCCGCAGAAGTATCGTACGCTGCCGATCAGCTCAAACTGCGGCTGGACCGCCAGGTGAAGGAAACCGCCAGGCTTGCCGAATTCGCCGGCGAAATAACTGGCGCCACCCAGGCATCGACTTTGCAGGCCAATGATGCCGCGGCCCTTGCACAGCAGGCCAGTTCCGCCAGCCAAGAAGGCCGCCAGGCGCTGGTTCAGGTGATTGCGCGTATCCGAAATGTGCATCGTCAGTCTGATGATAACTTATTACGTATTCAGCAGCTTAACGAAAAGTCTAATCGTATTCAGGGGGTCACTAGCACGATTCAGGGCATTGCTGAGCAAACCAATCTGTTGGCTTTGAACGCGGCCATTGAAGCGGCTCGGGCTGGCGATCAGGGGCGAGGGTTTGCCGTTGTTGCCGACGAGGTAAGACAGCTGGCACGTCGCACTGCAGAGGCCACGGCCGATGTTGCCACCACACTGGGAGAAATTCGCGAGGACACTGCCCAGATTGTCACCGGTATAGAAGCTTTAACGGTCAGTATCGAGCAGGGTGTGGTGTCGGTGGAATTGGTGGGCACGCAACTGGACGGTATTCGCGAGCAGTCTGACCAGCTCCAGCAACAGGTCTCGCAGATTGCCAGTATTGATCGGGATAACGAACACAATCTGCAGCAGATATTCACAGTGATTGAAACGGTGCGCGATGACATCACCGAGAGCGATGTCAATGTGGCTTCGTTGGCACAGCAGGCCACCCGCCTTATGGAAATTGCTGAAACCACGAACGCGGTATTTGCGTTAAACAGCGACACCAGTTACCACCACCCATTTTTCCAGCACGCCAGCGTTGGTGCGGCGCAAGTTGCCAATGTTTTTGCACAAGCTTTACGTGACAATAAACTCAGCGCCGCAGCCCTGTTCGATCGCAATCGCCAGCCTGTGGACAATACCAGCCCACCGAAATACACCTGCGAATATGACCGCTTCACGGATCAGGCCCTGCCTGTTATTCAGGAGGCAATAAAGGGCGCCAACGCGCAGATTGTGTACGCGATTACCACGGCGCCGGATGGCTACGTGCCTACTCACAATCGCGAGTTCGCCCACGCTTCTACCGGCAATGCCGCCACCGATTTGGCGCGTAGCCGCAGTAAGCGGTTGTTCAATGATCGCACGGGCATTCGCTGCGGCAGCCATACCCAGGAAATGCTGCTGCAAACGTATCGCCGCGACACCGGTGAAATTATGCACGACCTGTCAGTGCCCATTTACATCGACGGCAAACATTGGGGTGGGTTCCGTATTGGTTACCACCCTCAAAGCAGTTCAAAGCGTTAGCAAAGCCGTTGAAATGGCTAGCGCGACCGGCGCTCGCCGCTCAGGGGTTATCGTCGCCGGTCACTTCACTCAGGCCCATGGCGCTGAACGCACCGGCCAGGCCCATGAGCCCCAGCACCAGAATAACGGCAATGTTCGAGAAGGTTGAGATTAGCGCCGTCAGGGCCCCGGTTGCCAGCAGTAAAACACCGATAACGGTATTGCTGACAGCGGTGTAGTCCGTGCGTTTGTTGCCCCCCGCCATATCCACCAGATAGGTTTTTCGGCCAAGCCTTACGCCGGCGTGGGCGATGCTGAGCACAAAAAAAGCGCCTGGATAGAACCACACACCGCCCACTGAGTTCCCCATAACCAGAGCAGTGCCCGCAACACTCAGGCACACAATGCTGGCCATCAGCGCGCCGTGAATGATGACTTTACGGCTAGACGTATCGGCGGCCCAACCCCAGAAACTGGCGCTCAATGAACTTGCCAGGCTGCTGGCCATCAGGAAAACTCCCAATGCCCAGCCGGATTCGTTTTGTTGTTGAGCCAAGACCACGAAATACGGCGAGGCAATGGCAGAACACAGCAACAAGGCACGGGTAATCACAAAATGACGGAACGGCTTGTCGGTTTTTAGTAGCGACAGGCTGGAAATGGCATCGTTAATGGCGTTGCCGCCACCGCCGGTTTCACCGGGGTACTCGTCAACGCCGGCAAATAGCGCTCCGGCTATGAGCCACAGGCTGGCAGCCAGCAACAACAGCAAGCTATAAAAGGCCATGCCTGGGTCGCCCCGATCCCAGAACAACAGAGCGGTAAGGGCAACGGTGGCTGTGCCGCCGATGGTGGAAGCCAGGCCAGACAAGCGGCCACGACGGGTTTTTGGAATGCATTTGCCCTGAACGTCCTTCATCGCCACCGAGCAGAAACCACGGGAGAGCGAGAACAGGATAAGCGCGGCAATCAGGCCGTAGCCGGCGCTGTAGCCGTCCAGAAACCACACGCTGGCGGCCATGGCGGCCACACTCAGGGCCTGGCCCAGGCTGCCCAGTGTCCAGAACCATTTGCGCACCGGTTTACGCCGCACCCAGGCGGCTATCACCATTTGTGGAACCATGGAGCCGGATTCACGAATGGGTACCAGCCAGGCCACTAAGGCCGGTGCGCCAACCGCGCTCATCAACCAGGCCAACACCGTTTTTGGACTGATCAGCAAATCGCCCAGTTTGGTGAGCACGTTAGCGGCCAGAATCAGGAAAAAGTTACGCGGTACTTCGCGGCAGGCTGAATCAGGAATGTCTTTACAGACCCGTGTGTCTTCCTCGTTGGCGATCAGGCCATAGAGTCGGTCTAGACGTGTTTTGGACGTTGGCACACCGGTATTCCCTGTGAAAAGTGAATGCCCAGCATACCAGTCGCTACGGATGGGCTAAACCAGATGGTTGTCCCAATGCAGGGGCAGGGTGGCCAATTCCAATGCCGGGGCGTTTATGCCCATGCGAATCAGCTTGCCGTGGCCGGTGGTCACCAAAAAATCGCCGCCGTCCAGGGCCTCCACTCCTGCGCCATCGGTTATCGCTTCGTTGCGAAGTATTCGCCCTGTTGCGCCCTCAAATATCAGAGCGCGGCCGCCGCGGGGCGCGGTGACTGCCACCAGGTCGCTTTGCGGGTGCGCAGACACGCTGGAAATGTAGTTTGCTAATTGCGGTTGGACATCGTCGGTAAACTCGACTTCGTCGAAGCGGCCATTGCGGTACCTGGCGATCAAGGACGGTGTGTGATCATTCGGTCCCTGGTACTGATAGCCCGCATAAATGTGGCCTTGTGGCGTTACGTCCAGATGGCGACAGCTGAGTTGATGTTGTGACGGGCTGAAGCGCGCTCGAATCTCGCCGCTGGTGCGGTCCATCATCATCAGCGCGGGCGCCATGGACTCGAGATTCATCTTGATGCGGTCGTAATCCGGGTGGGTTTTTATGCCACCTAGAGCGATAACCAGGGTTTGACTATCAGGGTGCAGGCGCAGTTCGTGGGGGCCTATACCCTTCAGATCGAGCGTGTTGACACGCGCATAGCTGGCTTGGGCGTCATACACCGCAATAATGCCGTCTCCGTGCTGATAGCGGCTGGCCGTTGCGTATAAATAGCGACCATCGGTTGAGAACACGCCATGACCGTAAAAATGCTCGCCGTCATTGGCTTTTATGTGCGCCAGGCGCTCGCCGCTGCGGCTGTCAAACACGTGAAACCACCAGCCGGGCCGGCGCTCGAAAATCAGTACCTGTGCACTGTTCGGGCGGAAGCAGCCACCGTGGCAGCGGGCTTCAACAAGGGTTTGCCAGCGTTGTGTGCCATCGCTGTTCAGGCTTTGTACGGCATAGCGCCCATCGTTACGCTTGCTGGCGCCCACGTATTCGCGTTTTTTCAGCGAGTTGGCTTTTGCCGGCAACAGCGAACAACCTGTTAAGCTCAGGCCGGTTGCGCCAATGGCGCCACCCAATGACGCGAGGAAATGTCTGCGATTTAAGCTCATAATGGCTCAGTCACCATCACTGGAATTAAAGCCGCGAATCACCCCAAGACTGGCGGCGGCTTCGCCGTTGACCAGCGTGGCCAGCTGCGAGAGGTCAACATACAGGCCCTGAAGGCTGCGGTAGGCGTTATCGTCTTCTAGCAATGGCTCCAACGCAAGGTCCATAGCCGGGAAGTGCTCCTGCACTTCGCCAAACTGTTTGTGGATGCGCTCCGCCAGATCGCTATTGCCTTGGGCGGTTAACAGCTTTTCCAGACCGGGCAGGAAGAATTTTTGCAAACCGTCAACGCTGGCGCCAATGCTCGCCAGACTGCTGCCACTGCGCCAAGCGTCGGCGGCGTAAACGGAGCGTTTGCCATTACCGCGCAAACCCATGGGGGTTGCCAGCCGGCGTTCTTCGGCCACTTCCAGTGCGGTCATGGCTGCGCGAATGGTGGCGTGGGTGTAATTGCCGGTCGCCAGATAACGGGGTTCAAACTCGCTCCAATCTGAGACCAACTGCTGGCTGTTATCGACAACATGAGATGCCACTTGAGTCAGAAGCTGACAGCTTGTCTTGGTTGGTAGAGCGTGATCACCGTTATTGAAGCGGGTGTCAAACAGCAGGTATTCCAGCATGGGGAAGCCCTGAACCGCCACACCGGCCTGGCCAACGGTTTCGGCACTGACGGTTGCGTCGTCTTTCAGCAGCAGATCAGCTTTGCGGGCGATCAGGTTTTTCGGGTCCGGCCAGAACTGGAACTGCCAGGCGCGGTTATTGGTTTCAATGGGCCCGAAGTCCACAAACCGCACCTGCTGCCAGGCTCCAAACGCCTGTTTCCAAGCATTTTCAACGGTGTTGCGACCTTCCGTTGAGGGCTGCTGGCAATAAGCCTCTGCCTGCTGCAGCAGGGTTTTACTATCGCTTGCCAAAGCTTGATAGCCGCGGCCGATATCCTGATGCCAGTCTACGCGTGTCTGCTGTTCAACAGCGGTTCCGGATTCCGTAGAAGCAGCCATTGCAAGGCCTGGCAGTGCCAGCGTTGGCATCAACAGGACAAGTGCGGTGGCGCGGAAATAGCGGGTAAATCGCAGCATAAAACGTCCTTACAGTGAGTTTAGAAATTCAACCAGCGCCTGGCGTTGCTGTGCGTCCATCTGACGATAACTGTCGCTGGCGGGTTGGGCTTCGCCACCGTGCCAAAGAATCGCTTCTTCCAGCGTACGAGCCCGGCCATCGTGTAAAAATCCGGCTAGAGGGTTTACCTGCTGAGCCATACCAATGCCCCAAAGAGGAGCCGTACGCCATTCATTGCCGTTGGCCAAAAACTCGTCGCGACCGTCGGCCAGCGCGGGTCCCATGTCGTGCAGCAGCAGATCGCTGTAAGGCCAGATGGTCTGGTTGCTTAGGTCTGGGCGTTGCGGATCAACACCGGTCACGTGTGTGGGTGTATGGCAGGCAGCACAGCCGGTTTCATTAAACAGCATGGCGCCTTGCTGGACGATGGCGCTATCCATATCGCGGCGGGCAGGAACCGCCAGGCTTTTAGAGTAAAAGGTCACAAAATCGGCAATTTTATCCGTCACCTCCGGTTCGCCGCCATTGGCCCAGTCGCCGCAATTCTGAGTTGGGGTACAGTCGGTGGCCGTTTTCAGGGATGAGGTAAGGCCCATGTCACCGGCGAAGGCGCCCATGCTTTGTTGATGCACATCGGGTTCTGCGGCTTTCCAGCCAAAGCGCCCGGCAACGGTCTGGCCGCTGGCGATGTCCCAGACCTGGTTAACCTTACCGCTGATGCCGTCATTGTTGGCATCATTGGGGTCGGCCAGGGCTGCCACCGTTTCGGAGGGAATCGCTTCCAGCAGCCCCATGCCAATCATCGGTGGTGCCACCCGCGGTGACATCAACAGGTCATCTCCCAGAGGTCCGTAGTTCGGATTTTCTATCGTGTACTCGGGCTCGCGTAAGTCTACCCCGGTACCGTCAGCAAGCACGTCAACGCGACTGGTCCAGCTTAAAATCATGTCGGCTTCTGGCTTGGCGCCGGGCAGAGCAGATGTCTGCAACTGTGCTCCGTAGACCGGGTGGGGTTTGAACCCGTTGGTGCGTAAAATATCGGCGTCTTCGACAGGGTCATGAGGTACAGCAAGGCGAAGAAACAAAGAAACTGACGGCGTATCAACCGCCGGTGGGTGGCCGCGCCCGTCTTTCACGTGGCAGCCCTGGCAAGTATTGGTATTGAGCAGCGGCCCAAGGCCGTCGCGGGCCTGGGTGCTGGCAGGCGCTTCTACCCAAGGGTTGCGGAAAAAACTATTACCAACGCTGAAGTCGAGCCGTTTGGTCATCGACAGGTTGCCCTGCGGCAGGGAAAACGCATTGTTATCAGATTGGTTTACGGTGCCATCGCCACCCGTCATCGGGTTAGTCTGCAGGGCGTATCCGGCGTGTTCGCTGGAACCGTCGGCACTGGTTGCTGCATTGGCGAACAGGGAGGCACTGGCAAAAGCCAGTGCTCCGGTTAAGAAAAGTGTTTTCATTTTGCCTCAGAATGCTTGGCCGGCGTCGTCCGGCGAGAGGGTTTGGATTCCCAGTTCGCGGGCAGCCTCTTCAATAGAACCGGTTTGAACAACCAATGCCATGATAGCGTCGTTAACAATTTTCGCGCCTTCATCGTTACCGGGTGCAATCATCATATCGAACGCCATAGGGGCCTCTGACGATTCGGCTTTGGCTTTCATAATGGTCAGCGCCTGCATGGTTTCGTCCAGCTGTTTATTCAGTTCGGCGTTTAGCTGGGGATTGGTTTGCTCAACCAGATCAGCCAAGGACGGGCCGGTGACCACGGAATTGTCTATTCTGCGGTAACTTCCTGTGTAAACGTTTTGAATGCCCTGGCCGTTGTAATAGTTAGAGTTGTGAGTGTTATCACTGAAACAGTCGTGTTCGTCCTCAAAGGAGTTGGCCTCTAATGCGACCTTCATGCGCTGGCCGGCCAGTTCGCCCAACGACAGCGACCCCATTCCAAACAACATCTTTTGAACGCCTTCCCCAGCATCGGCAGCCGTCAGCTGAGCGCGATAGTTATCGGCGGAGCCTTGGGCCCACTGTGCGGTCATCCATTCTAAGTCTTCAACCAAGAGGTCGGTCACGGCGTCCAGGTATTGGCCACGGCGGTCGCAGTTGCCATTGGTGCACTCTTTACCTTGCTGATAGTCGCTGACGGGCCGTTCGCCATTACCTGCGTCGAAGCCGTTCAAATCCTGGCCCCACAGCAGAAACTCAATGGCGTGATAGCCAGACGCAACGTTGGCTTCGGAACCGCCGATTTCGTTCAGGTCGGCCAGCAATTCAGCCGTCAGCGTGCTTACGTCCAGCTGTTCGCCACCCACGTTAATACTGGTGCTGGCGATAATATTAGCGGTTGCGCCAGCGTTGCCCAGCTCGTACTGGTAACCATCGGATTTGACGTAGTCGATCATGCCTTCGTCCAGCGGCCAAGCATTTACTTGGCCTTCCCAGTCGTCTACCAGAGTGTTGCCAAAGCGGAAAACTTCGCTTTGCTGGTAAGGAACGCGTGCTGCGTACCAAGCTTTTTTAGCGGCATTCAGGCTGGCGTCGGTCGGGTCCGCAATCAGACGGTCAACCGCCGCGTTTAACGCGCGTGAGGTGATTAACGCATCTTCAAAGGTGGCGTGGGCAACGTCTGCATAATGAGCAACCACTGCGCTGCGGCTAACAGTCTGATCAGCAGGCTGGTTTTTTGCAACGGCACCGTTGGCGTTGAAGCCGACCACAAG
>Ga0314774_1000537_pt1 | contig 29730 bp, 27 predicted proteins | sample MetaGCBIA2018_FD_204515 | JGI IMG/M metagenome (GOLD analysis project Ga0314774, IMG submission 204515) | Cryopeg brine microbial communities from Beaufort Sea near Barrow, Alaska, United States - CBIA 2018 | ecosystem: Environmental > Aquatic > Marine > Coastal | place: USA: Alaska | collected...
TCAACGCAAAAATCAAAGCCTTTAGGGCACAGTTCAGGGGAGTGAGAAACGTAGATTTTTTTCTATTTAGACTAACAACAATTTTTGCATAATACTAAAATCCCACAACTTTTGGACTTGATCCCTTAAATCAGTTAATTATATTGATTTTTGAGCATTTATTTTATATTCCCAAAAAATCGGAAAACATAACTATTATAAGCATACAAAAAGCCTTTGGCAGTGCGCCAAAGGCTTTTCTAAAAATTACTAAAACCAGAAAGTCTTACGCTTGGTCGTCTTTCTTAGCGAATTTTTTATATTTGTTCTTGAACTTGTCGATACGACCAGCCGTATCTACAAGATTAGATTTACCAGTGTAAAATGGATGCGAAGTTCTAGAGATTTCCAACTTTATAAGTGGATATTCAGAACCATCCATATCGATGGTGTCCTTCGTAACTGCTGTAGATTTTGATAAAAAGACTTCGTCGTTAGACATGTCTTTAAATGCTACAATTCTATAATTTTCTGGGTGAATGCCTTTTTTCATGATGTCCTGTTTAAAAAATCTGCTCAATTTTGGAGGTGCAAACTTAAAAATAAAAATTGGATTCTCAAATTCATTTTGAATTAAATACTAGCAAAGTTATAAATACTATGCCTTATGGAGTAACATTTTCCTATTTTTGTCTACATGTTGGCCTAACCAAAAATTTTAAAACCATGGAAGAATCTGAAAAAATCAACAGTAAAAAAATTATTATAAACTACGGATTAATTTTAGGGATTGTTTCCGTTTTATTGGGAGTCATTTCTTACGTAATGGGCAACCTTTATCAGCCTCACTGGTCGATGCAGGTTTTGGGATTTATTATTCTAATTGCAGTAATAATTTATGGAATCAATGAATTTAAAAAAACAAATGGGGGTTTTCTTAAATTGAGTCAGGCTTTAAAAATTGGTGTTGGGATCGCTGTGGTTTCAGCGGTTATAGGCATATTATACTTTATCATTCAAGTAAATTTTATTGAGCCAAATTATTTTGAAAACTACATCGATTTTCAGCGTGAAGCTGCATTTCAGGCTAATCCATCAGTTACGCAAGAACAAGTCGATGCAGGACTTGAATTTTCTAAACCTTTTATGAATACAGGATTCTTTGTAGTGATTCAATTTGCAATGGCCCTATTTTTCGGATTGATCATTTCGCTCATTGCCGGTTTGGTTATGAAGAAACAAAACCCTTACCAAGCTTAAATCCGTCTATGCAATTATCTATAGTTATCCCATTACTCGATGAGCGCGAATCATTAAAAGAATTATACCATTGGCTTGCAACTACGCTGCAGGCCAATAATTTTTCATATGAAATACTTTTTATAGATGATGGCAGTACAGATGGTTCATGGGATGTGATCGCTGAGCTTGCAAGCGCACATTATGAGGTAAAGGGATTAAAATTTAACCGTAATTATGGTAAAAGTCAGGCGCTTCATGCCGGTTTTGACGCTGCTGTGGGCGATGTGGTCATCACTATGGATGCAGATTTGCAAGACAGCCCAGAAGAAATCCCCGAAATGTATGCGCTAATAAAGAATGGAGGTTATGACCTGGTTTCTGGATGGAAGAAAAAGCGCTACGATTCCATTTTATCTAAAAACCTACCCTCCAAATTATTCAACGCGGCTGCCCGAAAAACCAGCGGACTGAAGTTGCATGATTTTAATTGTGGTTTAAAAGCCTATAAAAACGAGGTGGTTAAAAACATTGATGTTTCAGGAGAAATGCACCGGTATATCCCACTTTTGGCAAAAAATGCCGGTTTTGTACGTATTACCGAAAAACCCGTAAAGCATCAGTCCCGTAAATACGGGGAAACCAAGTTTGGCGCAGACCGCTTTATAAAAGGATTTCTTGACCTGCTTACTATTTGGTTTATTACCTATTTCGCAAAGCGGCCCATGCACCTTTTTGGCACGCTTGGCGGAATCATGTTTTTGATCGGTTTCAGCTTTGCGCTATACTTGGGCATAGATAAGGTGTTTTTTAATATAACCGGCCGCCTATTGACCCAGCGCGCTGAGTTTTACATCTCGCTGATCAGTATGGTCATCGGGGTTCAATTATTTATCGCAGGTTTTCTGGGCGAACTTATTCTACGTTCCAAAAACGACAGAAAACGCTACTTGATCACAGCCAAAAAGGGCTTTAAACAAACCGAACGCTATTAAAAAACGTATTTTTGAACTATAAACAAGATCTATGAATGCTATAACACCCGAAACTCAAAAAAAAATCGATTCTTGGCTTACGACAGATTTCGATAAAGAAACGCATGAAAAAATAAAGGAACTTCAAAACGACGATCCTGAAGCGCTTCAGGAAGCGTTTTATAAAAATCTTGAATTTGGTACCGGCGGTATGCGCGGGATCATGGGTGTCGGCACAAATAGAATCAATAAATATACGCTGGGGAAAAACACCCAGGGACTTTCCAATTATCTGAAACAGACTTTTGACGATGAGCAGATCAAAGTGGCCATTGCATACGACTGCCGCAATAACAGTAAAGAACTGGCGCAGATTGTGGCAAATGTATTTTCAGCCAATGATATTGTGGCGTACATTTTTTCTGACCTCCGCCCTACCCCAGAACTAAGTTTTGCGGTTAAGCAATTAAATTGCCACTGCGGTATCGTACTCACTGCCAGTCATAATCCCCCAGAATATAACGGGTATAAAGTATACTGGCAAGACGGTGGCCAGCTGGTACCGCCCCAAGATGGTGAAATTATAGAACTGATCGAAAATCTGAAGTATTCAGAAATCAACTTTGAATCAAAATCAGAACTTATACAGACTATTGATGAGAAAATAGATGACGCCTTTATCAAAGCTTCGCTGAAAAATGGAAGTTTTTCTGATCTAAAAGAATATAGGGACAAGACTACCGTAGTTTTTACACCCTTGCACGGTACTTCTGTAACGCTAATTCCTGAGGTACTTGATCGCGCCGGTTACAAGAAGGTGCATATGGTAAAGGAGCAAATGGAGCCTGACGGAAACTTTCCCACCGTAAAATCCCCCAATCCAGAAGAACCTGAAGCCCTTAAAATGGCAACAGATCTTGCGGAAGAAAAAAATGCGGATATCGTCATAGGCACAGATCCCGATGGTGATCGCCTGGGGATTGCAGTGCGCGATAATAACGGGGAGATGTTGCTGCTTAACGGCAATCAGACCATGCTGGTGATGACAGATTTCCTCCTTAAAAAATACATGGATCACAATACGCCAAATGGCAATGAATTTATCGCTTCTACGGTCGTTTCAACGCCCATGATGGAAGTGCTTGCAAAGTCTTACGGTGTAGAGTGCAAACTCGGACTTACCGGCTTTAAATGGATCGCCAAGATGATCAAGGATTTTCCCGAAGAGCACTTTATAGGTGGAGGCGAGGAAAGTTTTGGTTATATGGTAGGCGATTTTGTGCGTGATAAGGATGCCGTAACCGCTACCCTTCTTGCCTGCGAGATCGTAACCTGGGCAAAGGCAAATGATACTTCATTTTACAAAATGCTAATAGATCTTTATGTAGCACACGGTTTTTACAAGGAAAAACTCGTTGCGTTGGTTAAAAAGGGTATTTCTGGGGCAGAAGAAATAAATCACATCATGAAAGAGCTCCGTGAAAACCCGATGAAGTCCATTAATGGTGAAAAAGTAGTGCAAATTGATGATTATAAAACATCAAAATCAGTACATATTGCAACCGGAAATACGGATGAGATAGACATCCCAAAATCAAATGTACTCATTTATCATACCGAAGCAGGTAGCCGCATCGCAGCGCGTCCCAGTGGAACGGAGCCAAAGATTAAATTTTACATTAGTGTAAATCATACGCTGGACAATGTCTCAGATTTTGAAAAGATAAACCAAAAACTTGATGATAAAATAAACGGGATCATTAGAGAGCTAGGTGTATAAAATCTATTTATTAGGAAAAATAAGAGCTTTTTAGGAGCTAATAAAATAGAGCATGCCATTTTCTAATGGCATGCTTTTTTAAACCCAATTCATGAACTATTTTAAACAGATTCTCAAGTTTGCGCTTCCATACAAGCGTTTTGCCGTTTTAAATATCGTCTGCAATATTCTGTACGCATTTTTCAGTACGCTCTCATTTTTGGCTTTGATTCCGGTAATTAATATCCTTTTTGATAAAGGCGCACGTATTTATAAAGCGCCGGAATGGAATGGTTGGCAGGGAGTTGGAGAATTGCGCGAGTATCTCGAGGCTTCCTTCAATTATTCCGTGAGTCAGCGCGTGGCCGAAGATGAGATTTCGGCACTTATTTATATTTGCGCCATCGTGGTGGTTCTTTTTTTTCTCAAAAACCTCTTTGGGTATTTGGCCACTTTTTTTATAACATTCTTGCGCAATGGCGTTATGCGCGATGTGCGTGATGCGCTTTACGATAAACTTATCGAGCTTCCTATAGCCTATTTTTCAGAAAAACGTAAAGGCGACACCATTTCGCGTATCACAGCAGATGTTAATGAGGTAGAAAATTCTTTTCTTTCCATATTGGAAATGGTCGTGCGCGAACCGCTCACCATCATTTTTACCATAATTGCGATGCTTCTAATAAGTGCAAAATTGACCTTATTTGTGTTCATTTTCCTGCCTATTTCGGGGTTTATCATTTCTCGGATCGGTAAAACACTCAAGCGGCAATCCCATCAGGCACAGGAAGAAAACGGTAAATTTCTTTCTATTGTGGAAGAAACATTGTCCAGCCTTAAAATCATCAAAGGTTTTAACGCGGAAAATGCCTTTCGGAAAAAATTTCAGGCAAGTACAGATCGCTTGAATACCATTCTAAACAGCCTGGTCAACCGCCAGAATATGGCCTCCCCTACCAGTGAATTCCTCGGTATTTTTGTGATCGTGATCATTTTATGGTTCGGTGGGCAAATGGTTTTAATAGAAGGTTCTTTACAAGCAGCTTCATTTTTATCTTTTTTAGGTCTTTCCTATAACATTTTGACCCCGGCCAAGCAGATAAGTAAAGCTTCCTACAGCGTTAAAAAAGGAAACGCTGCCGCGGAAAGGATTCTTGAAGTGCTACATACTGAAAGTACAATTAAAGATGATCCCCAGGCAGAGGTAAAAACTACTTTTGAAAAGGCGCTGCTGATAGAAAATATTTCCTTTAGATATGGGGACGAATGGGTTTTGAAAAATTTCAGTGTTGCCGTGCCCAAAGGATCTACGGTCGCGCTGGTAGGGCAAAGTGGCAGCGGCAAAAGCACGATCGCAAATCTTGTTACTCGTTTTTATGATGTAAATGATGGCAGTATCCAAATAGATGGAACAGAGATCAAGAAAATTACCAAAAAGTCGCTGCGCAATCTCATGGGGCTTGTGACCCAAGATTCTATACTTTTTAATGATACGGTGCGCAACAATGTGCTTTTAGGAAAACCGGACTCCACCGACGATGAAATTACCGAAGCCCTTAAAATCGCCAATGCGTGGGAATTTGTAAAAGACCTACCGCTCCAGATGGAAACCAATATAGGCGATAGTGGTAATAAGCTGAGTGGTGGTCAAAAACAACGCATCTCAATCGCGCGGGCCGTGCTCAAAAATCCTCCTATCATGATTCTTGACGAGGCCACTTCTGCGCTTGATACCCAGAGCGAGCGCCTTGTACAGAAAGCCCTTGAAAATATGATGATGAACCGAACTTCTCTGGTCATCGCACACCGCTTGTCAACCATTCAAAATGCAGATCTTATCGTGGTTATGCAGCGTGGTGAGATTGTAGAGCAGGGCAAGCATCAGGAACTTATCGATAAGAATGGAACTTATAAAAAGCTGGTGGAAATGCAGTCTTTTGACTGATAATCGTTACTTTAAAGAACAAATTAAAAAAAACAAATTAAATAGAGTATAGTGCGTATAGGAAATGAAAATGTGGTTTTAGCTATAGCTGAATAGCACGAACAAAAAATGCTGGCTTGCTTTGGGGTGCACATGCCAGCTGCTGTTGTAATTGACAACCATTAATAATTTTAAGATTATTAACTAGCTGTATTCAATTTTATAAGACAAATATAAGTTAAGAATATTAACCTCACAAGAATAATGTGCATTTAAACCTTAAAAAAGGTACTTAATCGATGAAATACGCATTTCACTATAAGATTTTTAGTTTTTATTAGTAAGAAGTCAAAAAATCTCGCCTTTTTTTGATATAAATTCTGTGTTCCTATCTAAGAAAATATTTTCAATAAAAAAGGCCTAAGAAAATATCCTTAGGCCTTTTAAAGTTTGACTACTTTATTTTTTTACAGCTCTGCGCTAAACCATGCTTTTTTGAGCTTTAGCTTCCCTTTCCATACGCGCCGTTTCGCGTCGCTGTTGTCTTATGGTTTGAGAACTGCCATCGTGGCTCCATCCGGGAGGCGCAAAAGCGTACATAAATTTGTGATACCAGTTGCTAGATCTTTTCATATCCTTCCAGATATCTTTATATTCATGAGTCAATATGACGTAAGGATTATGCGAATTAGGTGGTTTTGTCACGCCATATTCAATTTCAATATTTTCATCCAGTTCTTTCCATGTACCGAATATACGGTCGAAAAAATTTAAGATTCCACCATGGTTCTTATCCATATATTCAATATTGCGCGCATGGTGCACTTGGTGCATAGTATGCGTGTTTAAAATTCGCTCTAAAAAGCCCATTTTTGGGATATATTGTGAGTGCAGCTGAAATTGCCAAAGCGCTTCTATACCTAGACAGACCACCAGCATTTCTACGGGGAAACCCAGCGCGGGAATCCACATGTAAAACAAGGGCTTATAAAAAATGGTAAACCAGCCATTACGTATTGCGGTGCCCAGGTTAAAATTATCTGAAGAATGATGTACAATATGGGCTGCCCATAAAAAGCGAATCATGTGATTCTCACGATGAAACCAGTAATAGGAAAGATCATCGGCCAGCATGCAAAGCAGCCAGAAATACCAAGCATAGCCAAAGGAATCCCATCCCATAATGTTAGTACGCACACCATCTACCAGTGGGTTAAAAAGCTCAAAGACCACGTTAAAAATAAGAATTGCAGAAATGGTTTTGGCCAATGGCGAAAGTATGGCCGAACCCAATCCCATGGCAAAACTTGAGCCTAGGTCTTTCCACTCATACAGGTGTTTATCACCATCATGAGACTTACTGTAGGTAAGTTCTAATAGGATGAGCCCTAAAAAACAGGGGACACCATAAATCAAAGGGTTTGTAAAATCCATAGTATTAAAAATGCTTCGGTAAGGTGCTTTTAATTGCGTTTTACCTTTGTTATGTAATGAATATCGTCAACTAGCCAATATACATATTTTAGCTGGATCTACAATTTTTTGGCCTCATTCCAAAAAATATCCATTTCTGCTAGCGTCATTTCCTTTAATGACTTGTTGTTCTCTTTGGCCTTTGTTTCTAAATATTGAAAACGTTTAATGAACTTTTTATTTGTTCGTTCCAGTGCACTTTCGGGATCCACCTTAAGAAAGCGGGCATAATTGATCATGGAAAAAAGTACATCACCAAACTCGGCTTCGATTTCTTGCTGGTTTGCAGCTTCCACCTGTTCTTTTAGTTCGGCCAGTTCTTCCTCCAGCTTCTCAAAAACCTGATGGGGTTCCTCCCAATCAAAGCCCACTCCAGCCACTTTATCCTGGATTCTGCTGGCTTTCACCAGCGCTGGTAATGATTTTGGGACACCTTCCAGCACAGAGGATTTTCCTTCCTTAAGTTTTAGGTTTTCCCAGTTGCGTTTTACATCTTCTTCATTAGCAACCTTCACATCACCATACACATGAGGATGGCGGGAGATCAACTTCTCACAGATCCCATCAGCTACGTCTGCAATGTCAAAATCCTGCGTCTCACTTCCTATTTTTGCGTAGAAAACAATGTGCAGCAAAAGATCTCCAAGTTCTTTTTTGACCTCATTTAGATCGTTGTCCAAAATCGCATCGCCCAGTTCATAAGTTTCCTCTATGGTCAAAGGCCGTAAAGATTCTAGCGTTTGCTTTTTATCCCACGGGCATTGCGCGCGCAGCTCATCCATAATGGTAAGCAACCTATCAAAAGCTTCTAATTGTTCTTGTCGTCTACTCATAGTATAGATGTTAACACGTAACTGCTACAAACCGGATTTTGTTATACGGCAAAAAGCCCTTTCATATTGTGGAAAGGGCTTTATTTTTTGCTGAAATGATTATTCTTCTTCTCCAGTATCTTCTTTTTCCGCTTTAGGATCATCTTCCAGACCTAACATATCCTGAGCCTGCAATAAATTATACCATTGTAAAACTTTCTTAATGTCGCTGGCATAAACGCGATCTTCATCAAAGTTGGGCAGTATTTCAAAGAAATAAGCTTCCAGATCATTTTTAGGGGCTTTGTGATCAATGGCTTGACCGCCATTTTCCTTTTCACTTATTTTCTTGAAAATATTCTTTAAAGGCTCTTCCCCATCAAGGGTATAGATAGCAATTTCTGAAAGAATACTCACGTTGTGGCGCATACTAACTGGGCTCTTTTTGCCATCCGCAAGAGATTCTGCAATAAAACCACCGCGTGTTTTTGCTCGCAAATGATACAATCCTGGTTTTCCTGAAATGGATAAAACTTTGTCTAAACTCATTATTTTTAAGGTTTTTATGGGGTTCTTATGGCGTTTTTACCGTAATCTACGATACATCTAATCTCGTAGTTTTGATTTTGTTGATTTTTTGGGGCACAAATATCACAGTCAGCAGGAGATTTATCAAATAAACTACCTCGGGGCAAGCCCGCGAGGTATTCAAAGGAAAATGATTTTTGATTTTTTGAGAAACCATCCGTTTTTCAAACTTTTCCTTTACTACAACCCGAGGCAAGCCTCGGGGAATTCTTTAGATTAAATAACAAAAAATTTACACGCGTTATTTTAAAAAAATAAAACGTTTGAAATCAACGCTTTAACGCCCTTTTTTATCCGGAAAGCGCATGCGGTAATCTGCGTCCACTTTTCCTTTGCTTATATTTTTTAGTTTACTTTTTAAAATACGCTTCTTAAGGCTTGAAAGTTTATCGGTAAATAAAATTCCTTCTATATGGTCGTATTCATGCTGAATCACACGCGCTATAAGTCCGGTAAACTTTTCAGTATGTACCTTACGCTCTGTATCCTCATATTTTATGGTGATATCCGGTTGGCGAAAGACATCTTCGTTGATCCCTGGAATACTTAAACAGCCTTCGCCAAAAGGCCACTCTTCTCCTTCTTCCTGTAAAATCTCAGCATTTATGAACGCCTTTTTAAAGTCTTTCATTAGTTCGCGCTCTTCTTCAGTGAACTCTTCATCTTCAGAAAAAGGTGCTGTATCCAGTATAAAAACGCGTATCGCTTTACCTATCTGTGGTGCGGCAAGCCCTACGCCGCTGGCTGCATACATGGTTTCAAACATGTTCTCTACCAGCTCCTTTAAATCGGGATATTCTGAGGGGATCTCCTTTGCTTTCTGTCTTAGCACAGGATCGCCATAAGCTACTATGGGTAAGATCATTTAATTATTATTGTAGTTCTTAATTTATTAAGTACGCTTCTAATTATATAGATACGTTTGCAGGATTATCGTCGCGCTTATCTCATCTACAAGCGCTTTATTTTGACGCTTTTTCTTTTTCAGGCCGGATTGAACCATGCTTTGGACGGCCATTTTTGAGGTAAAACGCTCATCTACACGTGTAATGGGTAGATCTATTTCCTTTTCCAGCCTTTCGCGAAAGCGCAATATATCAACTTCAACGGCAGAAGACTCATTATTCATACGTTTTGGCTCTCCTATAAGGATACGCTCAACCTGTTCTTTTTGGCAATAATCCTTTAAAAACGGCATTAAATCGCCTGTTTTTACCGTTGTAAGTCCAGAAGCTATAAGCTGCAACTCATCGGTAACAGCTATGCCTGTGCGTTTTGTACCATAATCAATTGCCAAAATACGTGCCATGTTCTAACTTTTTGCAAAAGTAAGGCATTAAAACTTATATGGGCAAGTCTTGGCTGTTTATAGTCATGGGATTATCTTTGACCTGACACTTTAAAAGTGTAGACGCATAATTTGAGTGGGCAGCCATAATTGTTGGCCATTAACCATAAAATACTTTAGATTTTGGAACAAGTAAAAAATGTTATAGAACAGGCTTGGAAAGATAGATCCCATCTCACCGAAAAAGTTACGCAAGATGCCATTCGCGAAGTCATCGAGCTTCTGGATGAAGGCGTACTGCGCGTAGCGGAACCAGATGGTGACGGGTGGAAGATCAATGAATGGGTGAAAAAAGCCGTGGTTCTTTATTTTCCAATTCAGAAAATGGAAAAAATGGAAGTGGGCATCTTTGAATTCCATGATAAAATACCGCTTAAAAAAGGCTATCAGAATAAAGATATACGTGTAGTGCCTAATGCAGTCGCGCGTCATGGAGCCTATATTGCAAAAGGAGTGATCTTAATGCCCAGCTATGTAAATATAGGGTCCCACATTGAAGAAGGCACTATGGTAGATACTTGGGCAACCGTAGGCAGTTGTGCTCAGATAGGTAAAAATGTACATTTAAGCGGTGGCGTGGGTATAGGCGGCGTGCTAGAACCTCTGCAGGCTGCACCGGTAATCATAGAAGACAATGCGTTCATAGGATCGCGCTGTATTGTGGTAGAAGGTGTTCGCGTGGGCAAAGAGGCCGTACTGGGAGCTAATGTAGTTCTTACAGCTTCCACAAAAATAATTGACGTTACCGGTGATGAACCAAAGGAATCAAAGGGATATGTGCCGCCGTGCAGCGTTGTTATTCCCGGGAGTTACACCAAAAAATTTCCCGCGGGGGAATTTCAAGTGCCATGCGCCCTTATTATAGGAACGCGTAAAGAAAGCACCAACAAAAAGACATCGCTTAACGATGCGCTGAGAGAATATAATGTTGCTGTTTAAGCCAACGACCATTATGGGGATTTTCAATAATTTGATATGAAAGTTTTGATCATTCAGCAGAAGATGATAGGAGATGTGCTTACTTCGTCCCTGCTTTTTGAGGCTTTGAGGAAAAAGTATCCCAAGGCGGAGTTACATTATCTGATTAAGAAAAATACCGTTCCTGTAGTCAAAAGTAATCCTTACATTGATAAAATTATTATTGACGGAGAAGATAGTGCCGCTAATAAACTGAGTCTTTTACGCTTTATTGAACACCTTAGGAAAGAACATTATACTGCGGTTGTTGATGTTTATTCAAAAATAGGGTCTGCTTTAATAACATATGGCACGAGGTCACCGTTACGCGTAGGATTAAAAAAATGGTACACTTCCTTTTTATATACAAATACAAGGGCTTACAAGGAGACACCTGAAAGCCCCTCAGGAAAAGCAATTCGATTTCGTATGGATTTACTGAAGCCTCTAGGCATTTCTGGAGAAGAATCATATAGGCCAAAAATTTTACTGTCGACTGAAGAAAAAGTGGAAGCCAAAGCCTTTATGAAAAAGTCTGGCGTTGACTTGAGCAGAACGGTAATTATGTGTAATGTAATGGGCAGTAGTATTAATAAAACCTACCCACTTCCCTTCTTTGCCCAAGTTTTAACTACAATAAGTGAAACATGCGATGCCCAATTTCTTTTTAATTATATGCCCTCGCAATATAATCAAGTTGAAGAACTGATGGCACTATGTACTCCCGACGTAAAAAATAATGTTAAACGCTCTTGCTATGCCCAGAATCTTAGTGAGTTTATTGCGATCACCTCGTTTTGCGATGTTCTTATAGGTAACGAAGGTGGAGCGGTACATATGGCAAAGGCAGTAAATATTCCCACTTTTGCGATCTTCTCACCGCAAATTAAGAAAGAAGCTTGGTTTGATCAAGAAACCTTGCACGATACAGCGGTACATTTACAAGATTATAAACCAGAACTTTTTGAACATTTTACAGATAAAAACGAGGTTTTAAAGGCAAATACACAACTTTATGAGCAATTTTCGCCAGATTACTTTGAAGAGATTTTAATTGAGTTTTTAGACAAAAACCTTTGTAAATGACCTTTAGGTTTTTAATCTACATATCACATTCCTATGGTATACCCATCGGCGAGCCGCTTGAACGAGAGATAGAACGTCATGGCTATGAGGTACGGTGGTTTGCAGATATGGCGTATTCAAAACAGCAGATAGCTCAGAAAAATACATGTAACAATGTACAGGAAATTATTGATTTTCATCCACATGTTGTGCTTACAGCCACAGACAGCGTTCCTGATTTTATTCCAGGGATTAAAGTTCAAGTATTTCATGGCTTTTTAGCATTTAAACACAGTCTTAGTAGGGGTCATTTTAGAATACGTGGTTTTTTTGATTTGTATTGCACACAAGGTTCCTCAACAACAACAATTTTTAAGCAGAAAGAAAAAGAATTGGGTCATTTTGGTGTTGTTGAAACGGGATGGTGTAAAGTTGATCCTCTTTTTCCCGTTGCAGAAAGGATAAAAACGGATATCCCTACGCTGCTCATTGCCTCTACCTTTTCGCCAAAGTACAGCTTAACGTATCATCCCGATGTATTTGAGGTCATAAAAAATCTTTCCACATCTGATAGATATAGTATACTACTCGTGCTGCACCCTAAAATGGATAAAGAGATAGTTACAAAATTCAAAGCGCTTGAAAATCGCAATCTATCGTTTCATGAGACAACCGATTTAATCCCCTTGTTCAAACAAGCGGATATTATGCTTGCCGATACTACTTCTGCCATTACAGAATTTATATTACAGGAAAGACCTGTGGTAACTTTTAGGAACAATAAACCTGGCCCTTATCTTATAAACATACAAGAAGCCAGCGAAATTGATGCCGCACTTCAAAAAGCACTCACAAAACCAGAACCTTTAATGCAGGCCATCCGAGAATATATTGCAATAACGCATCCTTATAAAGATGGCAAATCAAGCCAAAGGGTGATCGAGGCTTCTATTAATTTTTTGGGCAAAAATAAAAAAAATCTAAAACCAAAACCCTTAAATCTTGTAAGGCGCTTGCAAATGCGGCGTCTGCTTGGTGATTTTAAACATAAATCAATAAGACATCCCATTACACTTTCTGAAACTGAAAACAGAGAAAAGGTTACCGCGATCATCCCTGTCTATAACGAATCGCATAATATAGAGAACACCTTAAAATCGGTTGCTTTTGCAGATGAGATCATGGTGGTAGATTCTTATAGTACCGATGATACTGTAGCGATTGCAAAAAAATATACCAATTTTATTGTTCAGCGTAATTTTGAATATCCCGCCTCACAGAAAAACTGGGCGATCCCACAATCTTCTAATGAGTGGATTCTCTTACTGGATGCAGATGAACGCGTCACACCAGCACTGCAAGATGAGATTCTCGAAATCTTAAGTAATCCCGCGCCAGATATCAATGCATACTGGATTTATCGTAAAAATCACTTTATGGGAAAAGAGGTGCGCTATAGCGGCTGGCAAAATGATAAGGTGATCCGTTTGTTCAAGAAGAGTCATAATCGCTACGAGGATAAAATGGTTCATGAGGAAATCATTCCCACCGGGAATGTGGGTTTCCTAAAAAATAGGTTGTACCACAATACCTACGTGAGCTTGGACCATTACCTAAACAAACTTGATAAGTACGCGTACTGGCAGGCCCGTGATTATGATAGCATGACCGGCAAACTTACTCCTTTTCATTTTCTGGTGAAACCCTCTTGGAAATTTTTTAAACATTATATTATCCAGCAGGGTTTTAGGGATGGAATTGTGGGGTTTTCGGTGAGTTTTTTACAGAGTTATTCGGTGGTTTTGCGGTATATGAAATTATGGTTATACCGGCGTGATATTAAGTGATTTTGGCTGGCGCCAAAGTTATAAAGTTACTTTTTCCAGAACTTCAATTTCTTTTTAAGGCGTTTTTTCCGCTGAAATTGCTGCTGAAAATCTTCCGTATACTTCCACATATCATCAATGGTTTTTTGCACTTCGTATCCTGCCAGTCGCGCATATTCCGTGGCCATTATGACTACCATTTCCCTTTTCGGCGAAAGCCTGCTGAAATTTTTTATCCGAGTTGAATAATCCATCGATTTAAATTCCATTCTGTTTAAGTCAACAAGGTAAAAACTATATCCCTTTTGTTCTTTTACGATAAGCGTATTGCCGGGTGAATGGTCTAAAAAATGTATCCCCTTTTCATGTAAATCATACGTAAACTTGGTGAATTCCTTTAAAATTTCGGTCTCCCCGGCGTATTTTGGATCATCTACCAGATCGCGATACGTCAGGTCACAAAGGAGCAGATCGCAGGCGTAATAGCTTTTGTTGAATAGTAGTTGGTCATCTTCTGCGTACCCAATGGGTCGCGGGGTTCTTACGTTCATTTCCAGAAGTTTGCTGGCGTACTCAAACGAGCGCTGCGCCTTTGACTTCCTGAAAAATTTATAGGCTATTTTATTGACCAAATTGGGTGTTTTAAAGGATTTTATAGTGATTATTCGTCCTTCAAAATCGAAATTTTTAATAGTGTTGCGAGTGCCTCCGGCAAAAAGAGTACCTTTTTCATTAAATTGGGACAGCAGCGCTTCTAGTTTTAAAACACTATTTTTGTCGGTCAGGTTAGAATGTATTTTCATACTTTAATTTGGACTGCAAAAGTAATGCTAATTTTTAAGGATTTTTAAAAGGAATCAAAGCCTAGTTTATCACTTTAAATTCATGAATTTTTATTTTGATGATTATATATAGCTGTTACAATGAACAAAAAATTACTTTATTTAGAGTTTCTGCTTTAAGATGTTTTATTTATTGCACTCGTTATGTAAATTCACAGATGATATTTTAAAATATGCGTATATTAATTGTTTCTAGTTACATTTTCGGTTATATGGTTCCAGTTGTAGAGGAACTTCAACATAGAAATTATGATGTGGAAATTTTACATTATGGCCAGGGCCCGCTTTATTTTAAATATAAAAATGCGCTACATCATGGTATATCCTTTTTAAAAAAAATCATAGGTGGTCATGCCAAAAAATCCTTTAGAGAAAAGGTACTAAAACAACGATATAAAAATCAATATTTTGATCAAATATTGGTAATACATCCGCAATATTTGAATAAATCAACCAATAAGTTTTTAAAATCTATATGTGATTCTTATAAAACATTTTTTTTTGACAGTATAAAAAAAATGCCTGAGCAAAAAAGAGTTTTATCATATTTTGATACTGTATTTTCTTATGAGAAAGAAGATTGTGATAACTATAACTTCAGATTTGTAACCAATTTTATACCGTACGAAAAACCCTTTATCCTCTCTTCAAAATTAGATTTCTTTATGATATGTAGTTGGGATGACCGAATATCTATAGTGCAAGCTATCGCGGCCTATCTTATGGATCAGAATCTAAAATATGAATTTATCGTTTTTTCTAAAAAACAAAGAACATCAACTGCGCTAGAAGTGATATATAAAAAACGTAATATACAAGACGTTATAAATAAAATGGAACATACAAAAGCATTTGTAGATGTGCAGAGAAGTATGCAAAATGGATTGAGCTTCCGGGTTTTTGAGGCAATGGGTTTGCGCAAAAAACTAATTACCACTAACGAGGATATAGCTACCTATGATTTTTATGATAAAAGGAATATTTTAATAATCGATCTTAATGCTATAAAAATACCGAAAGAATTTTTAGAAACCCCTTATAGAGAAGTTCCCGCAGCAATTTATGAGCAGTATACGGCTAGAAATTTTGTGAACAAGATTTTTGATTAATTATAGTGGCGGAAACATTTTTGGGTTTGTACAAATGAGCCTCTCCCTGAATCAGTTGAAAAATGTAAGGCTTTTTAACAAAGCGGAAGGTGACCTAGAAGATACCTTCACTTTTATCAGAACACCGTAAATACTGGTGGCATTAAAATAAAACCGTCAATAGATACACATTCATATATTCCTGATCATAAACCCGCAATTCAATTCTGCCGTATTTTTAAAAAGTGACCGCGCCATTTCTATGGAGAATAACCCAGATACGTTGATCGATTATCTCAACGAACTAGCAACAGACAATAAATCTGACGATATTTTATTTTCAAAATAAAGATCTTTAATATAATAAAATCATGCCTCCAAGTAATTATAAAAACAACATAACAATCGAAGGTAAGGAAGCCCTTACTGTTCTAAAACGTGGCGGAATCATCCTTTATCCCACAGATACCGTGTGGGGAATAGGTTGTGACGCAACCAATGCCGATGCCGTTTCAAAAGTGTACGCGCTTAAAAAACGGGAAGAGACAAAGGCCATGGTCTGTCTGGTCCATGATTTCAAATTGCTTAATCAGTTCATTGAAGAAGTCCCAGAAGTAGCCTATGATATCTTGAAATACGCTTCAAAACCCACCACCATTGTGTACGACGATCCCATTAGGGTTGCCGAAAACCTTGTGGGTGAAGACAATACCCTGGCCATAAGGGTAACCCGTGATGATTTTTGCAGCCAACTCATAAAAAGGTTAGGTCGACCGCTAGTGTCCACTTCCGCGAATGTAAGCGGGGAACCCACTCCAAAAAGCTTTAAAGAAATCTCACCGGCTATTTTAAATGGCGTTGACTATATCGTAAATTTGCAGCGCAATAAAAAATCTGAGGAACCCTCTACCATTATTCGACTCAAAAATGATGGTCAGGTCACCATCCTGCGCAAATAAAACATTATGCTTACCCAAAGCTTTGATAAAGCCATAGATCACGAAATATTTACTAAAATCACTCTTGCAGCAGACGATCTGGAGCTGGAGACTTTTGTCATAGGAGGTTATGTTCGCGATTATTTGCTGCAGCGTGGTGAAGCCAAAGATATAGATATAGTTACCGTGGGAAGTGGGATTAAGTTGGCCAAAAAAGTGGCTTCCCTCCTACCCAAAAAACCGAAAGTACAGGTTTTTAAAACCTACGGTACTGCCATGTTGCGTTATGGCGATCTTGAGGTTGAATTTGTGGGTGCCCGCAAAGAATCCTATCAGAAAGAAAGCCGCAATCCTGTGGTGGAAAATGGCTCTCTTAAAGACGATCAAAACCGTAGGGATTTCACGATAAACGCGCTCGCCATTGGTCTTTCTAGCGAAAATAGAGGGGAATTATTAGATCCGTTTAATGGCATTATTGATCTGGAACGTGGCATTTTGCGCACCCCTTTAGATCCTGATCTTACCTATAGCGACGACCCCTTGCGCATGATGCGCGCCATACGTTTTGCCAGCCAGCTGAATTTTATGATCGAGCGGAAATCTATGGAAGCGATCACCCGCAACCGGGAACGTATAAAAATAATCACTAGAGAGCGCATTGTAGATGAACTGCATAAAATCATGCTGTGCGACAAGCCTTCTAAGGGATTTATACTTCTTGAAAAAACAGGTTTACTTCCTTTAGTGCTCCCGGAACTTACGGCACTTAAAGGAATTGAAGAAATAGAGGGACAGACGCATAAAGACAATTTTTACCACACGCTTGAGGTTGTAGATAATATTTCAAAAAACACAAATGATCTCTGGCTGCGTTGGGCAGCTTTGCTTCATGATATTGGCAAAGCACCTACAAAACGTTTTGACAAAAAAATAGGGTGGACGTTTCATGGGCACGAATTTGTAGGTTCAAAAATGGTCTACAGGTTGTTTAAACGGCTTAAAATGCCGCTCAATGATAAAATGAAGTTTACCCAAAAGTTGGTGCTCATGAGTTCGCGGCCCATCGTGATCGCAGAAGACTTTGTTACAGACAGCGCCGTGCGCAGACTTTTGTTTGATGCGGGCGACGACCTAGATAGCCTCATGACGCTTTGTGAAGCAGATATCACGACAAAAAATCCAAAACGTCATAAACGCTATCACAGCAATTTCAAACTGGTACGCGAGAAAATCAAGGAAGTTGAAGAACGCGATCACGTTCGCCAATTTCAGCCGCCGGTAAGTGGTGAGGAGATCATGAAAACCTTTGGATTGAAACCTTCCAGAGAAATTGGGATCATTAAAGATGCCATAAAAGAAGCAATTTTAGAAGGGGAAATCCCGAATGATTACGACCAAGCGCATGATTTTATGATTAAAAAAGGAACAGAAATGGGTTTGGAAGTTGTGTAAAATTGCATGCTGTATTTTGTATTCTGTAATTTTAAAGATGTTATAAGAAAATGATATTAGAAGGGTAAATCCTTAATGATAATGGCAAAGCATAAGATTTCATTCTAAAAAAAAAATGAAGGCGAATTGGTCTAAAATTTCAATAAAGTGGTCAAAACGGGCTGCAAGTCAGCAATTTCAACCAGTTTTAACCAAAAAAAGATTGTTTTTTGAGATTAGGATTTTCAAAAATCAACTCAAAACGAGCATAGAACTGGTCAAAAAGACCGATAATAAGTTTTTCTTGCATGTTTTTACCAACAAGTCAACTTTTTCAAAGTTATAAAATTTGGAAATGTTGACTCCAAATAGTTGATTTCAAACACATAATACATCATACAGAATACAAAATTAAAAAAAACATGTACAAAAAGTTTGTAATCATTTCCCTGGTTTTGGTGTATCTGGTTATTATTGCAGGAGCGGTAGTGCGTATGACAGGTAGCGGAATGGGTTGTCCGGACTGGCCAAAATGTTTTGGTTACATCATCCCTCCCACGCAGGAAAGCGAACTTATTTTTAAACCTGAGCACGACTATTTCAAAGGACAGGTAATCATTAACAAAGAGTCGCTTCAGGTTTCTAAATCTGATTTCACCTCTGCCAGAAATTTTGATAACAACAATTGGGAGCCTTACACTAAACATGATTATGCCATTTTCAATCCTTGGCAAACTTGGATCGAATATATAAATCGGCTAGTAGGCGCTCTGGCGGGAATTGCGGTTTTAATTATGGCCGTACTCAGTTTCCGTAAATGGAAAAAATCAAAAAGAATCACACTTTTATCCTGGTTGGCCGTTTTTATGATGGGCTTTCAAGGTTGGCTGGGCGCCACGGTGGTCTATTCGGTGCTGGCTCCAGTGCGTATAACACTGCACATGATCGTCGCGCTGTTTATCGTTTTACTGCTCATTTATCTACTCTATTTAGTACGCAAAACAAGACCTCATTTTATTTTTGATAGTAAATTTAAATGGGGAATAATCGCTGCAATGATACTTACACTTGTGCAGATCGCTCTGGGCACGCAAGTGCGCCAGCATGTTGATGAGCAGGTTGATATTGTGGGATATGCTGCAAGATCGCTCTGGTTACAGCATCCGGAAATCACTTTTTATATACACCGCTCCTTCTCTGTTATAGTATTTGCGCTCAATATATTTTTGTTTTTCCGCAACCTCAAAAAACGACTTGGTCATGCGCTAATGAATTGGGTCATCGCTTTGATAAGTGCGGAAATAATTACAGGAATTTTAATGTATTATCTTGATTTCCCATTTCTTACACAGCCGTTGCATCTGGTAATCGCATCCATAATCTTTGGACTGCAGAGCTATTTGCTGCTTACTTCATTAAAAGAAAAGCCCGGCTGGGGACTGGCAGAAGAAGCTTAAACCGTATCTTTAACCCTTCAAAAAAATTAAGGTTATGATCTACCGTTTTCGGGTAATTTTAGACGCAAAAGAGGATATTTTTAGGGACATTGAGATCAATCAGGAATCTACTCTAGAAGATTTTCACAATTGTATTACACAGTCCTTTGGTTTTGATGGTATGGAAGTCGCTTCCTTTTTTACAAGTGATGACGAGTGGTGCCAGGAGGAGGAAATTCCGCTTTTTGATATGGAAGATACTGAGGATCCCGTGCGCACCATGCAGGCCACCCTTATTGAAGATGTGGTGAGCAAGGATGAAACGCGCCTTATTTATGTTTATGATTTTATGAGCTTGTGGACGTTTTTTGTGGAACTGGCAGATATTGTACCGCCTGAAGATGGTGAGCGCTATCCCAACCTTCTATTTGCTCACGGCCAAGTCCCTGCGGAAGCGCCACTAGCCGATTTTTCTGGTGATGAAGATCCGGAAGAGGATGAGGGAGACGCGATGGACTTTCAAGACGATTACGACCTGGATGATCTGGAAGGTTTGGACTATGATGATCCTTTTCAGTAATCCCCCCTGCCCCCGAAGGGGGAGTTTTAAGGTCGCAGTTTTCAGTCCCAGTCTCAGTGGGCAGTAGCAGTCTCACTTTTACAATATACAGTATACAATTTAACCCAAAACCAATGATAAACTTATATTCTGCACAAATCGATACGCTTTCCATACATCGTGTGGGCAATAAAAGCCGTACGGAAGGTGCATTTATTTCTACGGAACCTTATCAGCTCAATGACGAGATTACCCCGCTAATCAAAGAGTTTTTTTTCAAGCCTTTTCGTGAAAAAGAAGAGAATTATTACCAGTTTGTTCATGAAACTGATCTTGAATTTCACGCCTTGCACACATTGGTCAAAAACATTTTTACTGATCCTAGCACAGCGCACGAAAATTCTAAGGAGATCGCAAAACTGCTTTATGAGCAAAGCAGTCATCCCCACATCAAACCGGGCGAAGTATATATCGCGCACATAAACAATGTACTTTCAGATAATGAGAAAATTGATGCCATTGGTATTTTTAAATCTGAATTAAAGCAGGAATTTTTACAGTTCAACGAGAGCGATCAAAACCTGCAGATGATGCTTGAGCAGGGCGTAAGCCTTAATAAATTGGATAAAGGTTGCCTTATCCTGAACAAAAACTCCGAGGATGGCTATAAAGTGCTTTCTATGGATTCTAACCGCTACGATACTAAGTACTGGCTAGAAAATTTTCTGGGTGTAGACCAACTTGCAGACGAAAATTTTTATACTAAAAAGTATCTCAAATTCTGCCAGGATTTTGCGAAGGATGTCGTTCTTCCTGCGGAAGATAAAAAAGAGGAAGTGATGTTTATGAACCGTGCAGTAAATCATTTTGCTAAAAATGACAACTTCGAGGAGAGCAAGTTTATGAACGAGGTGATGGACAATCCTGCTTTGGTTCCAGAATTCAACAATTACAAGCTGGAACGCGCTCCAAAGTATAAAATTGAAGATCTTACGTCATTCCCTATTGCTAACACAGCTGTTTCCGCTGCGCGGAAAAAAATCAAGAGTGTGATCAATTTAGATACTCATATTCAGATAAAATTGGACTTTATCAACCCTGAAAGTGCCGAAAAATTTGTTGAAAAAGGATGGGATGAAGAACGCCAGATGTACTATTATCTCGTGTATTTCAACAAAGAAGAAAAGAGTAAGGGATAATATATTAGAATTCATAACGGATCAAACCTCACAGGATTCAAAAACCTGTGAGGTTTTTTTGTTTAAACCAGCACATCAATACGAAGCGTCCATCAACCTTTTCATACTCACGTCTTCGTAATTGCGCATCACAAAATCTAGCGCCGTGGTCACGATCTGGCCCATAGAGCGCGCGCGTTTAAATTTTAAATCGTGTGTGTAATCATAAAGATGACCGCGTAGATTTCTTAGATTTTCCACACTTGAAATATGATCCATCCGCATACATTTTAATAATCTTTTTAAGCGTGTGCGCGAAGTCATAATACGTTTGGCCAAAACCGCACGTTCCTCTTTTCTATATTGCTCAATAGAATTGTTCCCAAGTCGGCTAGAAACCAGATTGACCATCTTAAAGTTTTCCTTAAAGATATGGGGTTTATATATCTTAAAATTACCTTCATAGCACTGCTGGTCAAAATCAATAGCACGGATTTTATATTTGATATGATCAAAATCGTGCGTAGGAATCACCACATAATTATACGAGCGCATGTCACCCAATAAAAGAATCATACAGCGCTCATTAAATTTTACAAACTCTTTTGCGATCTGCGATTTTCCCACATCGTCACAATCCTCCAGATATTCCTCAATAAAAACATCCCCAGCAATACCGGTGATGTGCTCTTCGATCAGAGTATCTTTATAAACCAGAAAATTGATCCGGTTTGGTGAAAGTATATGCTCCAGTTCCAACCCATAAACTCGGCTGGCATCAGCCTTTTTTACATAGAAAAAGGTGTAATTATCGTTAAAAATATTCTTGATTTTAATGCGAAAAGGTTTAGAATTGCCAAAGGTGCAATAGTCAATGGCTGCCACTTTTAAAAAGGGCAGGATATTCTCATTTCCGTCAGAATGAAGTATGGTGTAAACAAGTTTTAAACTGTTTTCTAGCTCTTCCCGTTCGTGATCAGGATAGTAAACACTTATCCACAGCGTATCATTATCATTTTTATCATAAACACTTACTCCATCAGAAAATCGTAGTAAATCATCATAAAATACAGGTATTTTAGTATCCCGATTGTATTTTATAAGATAATCCTGTAGCTTCTCGCCCACGGGATAGGTGGGCTTTTTTTGTGACATTAATCTGTCATTCATATTCATGGCATTTCAGTAAAGATAAGAAAGCCGTGTAACAAAATAAGCCAACGTTCGTCTTGTATTATAACAGCAACCTGGCACCGTTTTCTGGTGCTGAAAAATCATCCTATTTTGAAAACAATCTTAACCTTAGACCGGTTGTCCAAACGTTTCGGCAATGTGCAGGCCGTAAAAGACCTTTCCTTTACGATAGAAAAAGGGAATGTTTACGGCATACTGGGCCCTAATGGAAGTGGCAAGTCAACCACGCTGGGCATGGTGCTCAATGTGGTAAACCCCACCACCGGCGATTTTAAGTGGTTTGACGGCACACATTCTACACATGAAGCGCTAAAACGCGTGGGCGCGATTATTGAACATCCCAATTTTTATCCCTATATGACAGCGGCTCAGAACCTTAAACTGGTCTGTACCATTAAAAATGTACCCGCAGCAAAAATTGACGAAAAGCTTCAAATAGTGGGTCTTTTTGAACGAAAAAACAGCAAATTCAGTACTTTTTCACTGGGTATGAAGCAGCGTCTGGCCATTGCCTCTGCCCTACTCAATGATCCTGAAATACTTATTCTTGATGAACCAACCAACGGACTTGATCCACAGGGAATCCACCAGATCAGGGAAATAATCAGGAATATTGCCGCTGGTGGAACTACAATCTTGCTAGCTTCGCATTTGCTTGACGAAGTTGAAAAAGTTTGCAGCCATGTAGTTATCATCAGGAAAGGTGTCAAGCTTTACGCTGGCCCCGTAGACGAACTCAATGCCAACAACGGATTTTTTGTGCTAAGCGCCGAAAATATGCCTCAATTGGTCGATTTTCTGCAAAAACACCCTAATTTCAAATCGGTAAAAGAAGAACAGGGTCTCGTTACTGCTTTCCTCAGCGAAGAACTACCGGCAGATACGCTGAACAAACAGCTCATTGAACAAGGTCTCGTGCTTACTCATCTTGTAAAGCGAAAAGAAAGCTTGGAAGAGCAATTTCTACAACTTACCAATTCCATAAACTAAATCCCCTCGCCCATGTTGCGATTACTACATATAGAATTCTACAAGCTTAAACACAGCCGCTCGTCAAAAATACTTACGCTGGCCTATTTTATCATCCTTTCGTTTATTGCGCTCATTGCTTCAGTTGAATTTAATTTTGGAGATATAAAAGTGAGCGTTGCAGATATGGGGATTTTCAATTTCCCGGTGATCTGGCATTTCACGACCTATATTGCGGCATTTCTTAAGTTTTTTCTGGCCATCGTCATTGTTTCCATGATGTCTAACGAGTATAGCAACCGTACGCTAAAACAGAACCTCATTGATGGTCTGAGCAAGAAAGAATTTGTACTTTCAAAATTCTATGCGGTTATCGTTTTCTCTTTATTATCATCCATTTTTGTGTTCGTTTTGACTATTATTCTGGGCTATTCATTTTCAGATTATACAGAGTTAAGCATCGTCACAAGGGAACTGGATTTTATTTTTGCCTACTTTTTAAAACTGGTTGCGTTTTTCTCCTTCTGCCTTTTTCTGGGTGTTCTGGTAAAACGTTCTGCCTTTGCATTGGGTTTTTTATTCGTCTGGTGGATCGCGGAAAATATTGCCTACGGAATATTTCGCTGGCAGCTGGGCTCGGAAACATCAAAATCTATTTTACAGTTTTTTCCGCTGGAAGCGATGTCAAATCTAATAGATCGCCCATGGGAACGTCTCAATTTTGTGAGAGAGGCAGCAAATCAGTTACAGGCCGATATAGGAGTGGACTATGCCCTGCACTGGTATGAAGTACTAATCGCTTCTTTATGGATACTAATTTTTATTTATAGCACTTATTATCTCTTGAAAACGCGTGATTTGTAGTATTTTAGTAATTATTTATGAAATCACCCGGCTTCATTTTTATTTTTCTCGTCAGTTGTACGTTTTGTTATGGACAGGGCGCGGCCAACAATTGGTATTTTGGCCAGGGCGCGGGTATTTCATTTGAAACCTCCCCGCCTACTGTTTTAACAGATGGAAACTTGAACACCTTAGAAGGATGCTCCACGATTTCAAATGATAACGGCCAGCTTTTATTTTACACAGATGGCACTATAATTTATCAAGCAGATGGATCTGTAATGACAAACGGCAATGGGTTACTGGGCAGCAGTTCAAGTACGCAATCTGCGATTATCATACCCAAACCACTTGATCCCACTATTTATTACGTTTTTACCGTAGATGATGTGGGACAGGACGTGTTTGACGGTCCCTATGTAACCGATGGTATAAATTACTCAATTGTTGACTTTAGCACAAATCCAAAAGGAGAAGTGACTCAAAAAAACATCCATTTACTTGATTTTTCAGCCGAAAAACTGAGTGCGGTGGTGATGGGCTGTGATAGCGATACGGTGTGGATGGTTTCCCTTTCCTCAAGTGCTGCCACCGTACCCAATATCAATTCATATGTCAACTTCGATACTTTTTATGCGTTTGCCATTGATGAAAATGGCGTAGACACGGTACCCGTTCGATCAGCCACTAGCATGCAAGTATCAGACCAGCGCGGCAACTTAAAATTTTCGCCAGACGGAAAAAAACTCGCCTGTGCCAATGCTACCTCGGGGCTTTACTTGTTAGATTTCAATTCGCTGAGCGGCAAGGTCAGCAATCCACAATCTTTAGGTTTCTATGAGATAATTCGCGACGCCTATGGTGTAGAATTTTCGCCAAATAACCGATTTTTATATGCAGCTTGTTACAATGACCTGCCTATAAATGCACCTGCAGAAGAATTTACTTCAGTAATAAGGCAATATGATCTGGAAAGCGCCAATATTAATGGCAGTAGCTACGTGGTTGACGATCAGAATCTGTATCGCGCCAGCTTGCAACTTGGTCCCAACGGCAAAATTTACCGCAGCATGAGCAGAACTTATTTTGTTGGCCTGCCCAATCTTTCTGTTATAGAAAATCCCAATGAAAAGGGCGCTGCCTGTAACTATGTAAATAATGCTATTGATCTTGGCGATGGGATGAGCACTCAGGGATTGCCCCCATTTAATCAATCCCTTTTTAACCAAGTAGATGTGATACAGAACAATTTAAGCACTTCTGTATTGAACCTTTGTGAAGATGAAAGCTATACGTTGCGCTATAATCCCATTCCAGGAGCAGATTACCAATGGTCAAAAAACGGGCAGGATATCCCGGGAGCGACCGGTAATGAACTTGAAGTAACCCTTGAAACTGGAGTGAGGTTGCCCCAAAATAATGTGTACCGGCTTAGTTTAAATTTAAACGATGGTACTTGCCCGCGTTTGGGTATTGCTAATGTCAATTATTATAAAAGACCAGAATTACCCGATGATCCCATCGTTCTTTCCCAGTGCGAGGATCCCGAAACCGCAGATGGCTTGAGCCTTTTTAACCTTACCCAGATTGAAAGTCAGCTCGTGGGGAATGATCCTACTTTTACGTTTAACTACTTTGAAAATATGCAGGCGGCGCAAATCAATGATACCACACAGGCCATTGACCCAACAAGTTACGCCAATAAAACACCGAACCAAACGCTTTACGTGCACCTAACCAATCCTGCTGCCTGTGAACTGGTTGTTCCCTTTCAGCTCAATGTGAGCAGCACTGTGTCTAACAGTGCCACTATTACCGCGTGCGATATTCAAGAGAATGGCTTCGGTACTTTTGACCTCGCCCAAGCCAATGCGCAATTACTTGCAGGGCAATCACCAGCTATTAAAATAAGTTATTATACCACTGCTGACGCTGCGCTTCTTGAAGATCCTATAACGCAACTGCCTGTCCTTTATGAGAACACCACACCTTATGAAGATACCGTTTTTGCAAGGCTGGAAAATAACGACCAGTGTTTTGCCATTAGCCAAATCACACTAAGCGTTTTTCCTTTACCTGATTTTGAACCGCTAGCTACTGAAACCATTTGTGCCAATTTACTTGCTGAAACCATCACCATTTCTCCGGAATATAATCTGGATCCAAACGGCAGTTACAGTTATTTATGGATGCCCACTGGAGATACCACTCCAAATTTAATAACTAATCAGCCCGGTGAATATACACTCACCGTAACTAACGATATTACCGGATGTTCGCGTTCACGCACTGTAATTATTGAAGCGCGCAGCATTGCTACCATAGATGACATTGCGATTATAGACGCTTCTGAAAATAATCAGGCAACCGTAACCATAAGTGGAACGGGCGACTTTGAATTTGCGCTGGACGAAGCTGGCCCATATCAGGACAGCAACGTTTTTACTAATTTACTCCCCGGTTTTTACACTGTATTTGTACGCGCAAAAGAGGGCTGTGGATCTGTAAGCCAAGATTTCAGCGTTATTGGTTTTGATAAGTTTTTTACTCCGAATGGTGACGGTTTTAACGATCGCTGGCAGGTACAGGGAATCAGCGCCAATATACAACCGGGCACAAGTATCCACATTTTTGACCGATATGGTAAACTATTAAAGGAACTCAATCCCCTTTCCGAAGGCTGGGACGGCACTTTTAACGATCGGCAGTTACCCAGCGACGACTATTGGTTTTATGTTATTTTAAATGACGGCCGTGAATTTAAATCGCATTTTACACTTAAAAGATAAGACCGTTTTTAGCCTATTTTGCCTGATTTTCGACCAAAATCGCAAGGTTTATTGGCTTTTTAATATTGGTTAAAATCCGTAAATTCGCAGGAAAATTCTACTCCTTGAAATTTAATCTCCACTCCGAATTTAAGCCTGCGGGTGATCAGCCTTCCGCAATAAAACAATTGGTTCAAGGGCTCGATGCCAAAGAGCGTTACCAGACGCTTCTGGGCGTTACCGGTAGCGGTAAAACCTTTACCGTGGCCAATGTGATCGAGGAAACGCAAAGACCAACACTGGTGCTCGCTCATAATAAAACGCTTGCCGCCCAACTTTACAGCGAGTTTAAGTCCTTTTTTCCAGAAAATGCGGTCGAATATTTTGTTTCCTATTACGATTATTACCAGCCGGAAGCCTTTATTCCCAGTTCGGGAACTTATATTGAAAAAGATCTTTCTATCAATGAAGATATTGAAAAACTACGTTTAAGCACCACCTCTTCCCTACTCTCTGGTCGCCGTGATATCATTGTGGTCGCTTCGGTTTCGTGTTTATACGGTATTGGTAACCCGGTGGAATTTAAAAAGAATGTAGTTTCCATAGAAAAAGATCAGCATATTTCACGTACACAGCTGCTAAAACGTCTCGTGCAGAGTTTATATAGCCGTACAGAAGGTGATTTTAACCGTGGAAATTTCCGTATAAAAGGAGATACGGTAGATGTTTTTCCCGGGTATGCGGATCATGCGTTTCGCATTCATTTTTTTGGTGATGAAATTGAAGAAATCGAAGCATTTGACGTCAATACCAATGAAATTCTGGAGAAATTTGAGCGTCTCAACATTTATCCAGCAAATATGTTTGTTACGAGTCCGTCGCGATTGCAAGGCGCGATCGATCAAATAGGTTTTGACCTTAAAAAACAAACCGATTATTTTATGGAAATTGGCAAACCGCTGGAAGCAAAGCGTCTGGAAGAACGCACCAACTTCGACTTAGAAATGATCCGCGAACTCGGTTATTGTTCAGGTATTGAAAATTACTCGCGTTATCTGGATGGCCGTGAACCCGGAACACGTCCTTTCTGTTTGCTTGATTATTTTCCTGACGATTTTCTGATGGTGGTAGATGAAAGTCACGTAACCGTTTCGCAGGTCAGTGCGATGTACGGTGGCGACCGCAGCCGGAAGGAAAACCTTGTTGAATACGGATTTAGACTTCCAGCTGCGATGGACAACCGCCCGTTGAAATTTGAGGAATTTGAGGCCATGCAAAACCAGGTAATCTACGTGAGCGCCACCCCGGCCGATTATGAACTGCAAAAATCGGAAGGAACATATGTAGAGCAGATCATACGCCCCACCGGCCTGCTAGATCCACCGGTGGAAGTGCGGCCCAGTCTCAATCAAATCGACGATCTTATTGAGGAAATACATAAACGCAATGAAAAAGACGAGCGTACGCTGGTGACGACTTTGACGAAGCGTATGGCAGAAGAACTCACCAAATATTTAAGCCGAATTGACATTCGTACACGCTATATCCACTCTGATATTGATACGCTAGAACGTGTGGAAATCATGTCTGATCTTCGAAAAGGGGTTTTTGACGTGCTAGTGGGCGTAAACCTGTTGCGCGAAGGACTCGATTTACCCGAAGTATCGCTGGTGGCTATTCTGGATGCTGATAAAGAAGGATTTTTACGTAGTAATCGTTCGCTGACACAAACCATAGGTCGTGCGGCGAGAAACATCAACGGACTTGCGATTATGTATGCCGATAAAATCACCAACAGTATGCAGCAAACCATCGATGATTCCGATTATCGTAGAGCAAAGCAAATCGATTACAATATCGAGCATAATTTAAAACCGGTGGCCATAAAGAAATCGCTGGAAAGCGCTTTGGCGAAAAAGGATAAATTTAAGTTTGAGGCTGAAGAACTTGCTAATCTAGCTGCCGAACCGGAGACAGAATACATGAGCAAACCAAAACTGGAACAACTAATTCGCGATACGCGTAAAAAAATGGAAACCGCCGCCAAAGAACTCGATTTTATGGAAGCCGCCAAGCTGCGCGACCGGATTAAAAGGATTCAGGAACAGGTGAAGGAGATGGCTTAAATTATTTTCTTATATTAGTTAGATATTTTTAATATAAATAGCTTCAATGAATAAAGACGAATTTATAAAATTATCAAGCTTGAGATTAAAAGAAGCAGAAATCCTTTTAGAACAAAATCAATACTCCGGAGCTTATTATCTTTCAGGATACTCGTTAGAATGTGCTTTGAAAGCCTCAATTGCTGGTTTAACTAAGCAATTTGATTTTCCAGATAAAATTTTTGCAAATAAAGTGTACACGCATAAATTAGAAGAGTTAATTGGAGCTTTAGGATTGAAAAAAGATCTTAATGTATATCCGCAAACACTCATAATTCTCTAAAAATGCTTATATTTAAGTAAAGTAGATTTTATGAACTTATTTGATTTCACAGAGCATTATGGAAGCGAGGAGGATTGCAGGAACCACTTCAA
>Ga0314774_1000538_pt1 | contig 29676 bp, 24 predicted proteins | sample MetaGCBIA2018_FD_204515 | JGI IMG/M metagenome (GOLD analysis project Ga0314774, IMG submission 204515) | Cryopeg brine microbial communities from Beaufort Sea near Barrow, Alaska, United States - CBIA 2018 | ecosystem: Environmental > Aquatic > Marine > Coastal | place: USA: Alaska | collected...
TTTTAGTTGGGATAACTTCTATTTTACCCGGTTTTGGTTTTTCATGATATTCTAATGCTTCTCTTCTTTCACTTTCCGTACTCATGGGTTATTATTTTTAACTGAAAAACAAAGATAACAAGATGCAGTGTACGACAGTGCTCAATCTGTCAAAAAGAAGATAAAAACAAGCGTTTTTGCAGAAGAAAAACAGAACAATAGCTCAATTTAAAATCATTCTATGAGAAATAAAGACTCCTCTGGGGTTTAAGGTTGGATTTTATTTTGATATTAATTCGTCTTTTTGAGATTATTAAGAGATTTGTTGTCATCTGAAGATGAAAATTAGTGATGTTGAGGCTAAATTCTGTACTCAGGAAAATGCATTATTTAAACGATTTTTGATTTAAGAACAAGGATTAACGAATGCCGATTTTGGATGTAAAAAAGATCAAATTTTAAATTGAAAAGATTAAACAGCATCCAAGAAAAACTTCGCAAATCAAAAATCATTAATCCTTGTTCTGCATTCATTTTTATACACTTATGAAGGTAAATCAGGCATTTCGGAAGTCCTTTGTTATAAAGATTTTCGATTTGAGAACAACAACATTAGACCTTGAAAAACCCGTGATTGATGAAAACAATCATGCAATTTCAAGCTATTACCAGGACATTTTATTCTTTTAAAAACCTGACATTTCGCTTTAATCCTCCAAATTTTGTCCTTTTCACTGCCGATTTCCTAAAAATCTCATCAAAAGTTTCTTTGGTAAGCTCTTGCCAATCCTTTTTATCCATTTCCAACAATTCCGGATGTGGATTGAACAAAGGCTCGTTGTGCGGTTTGGAAAATTTGTTCCAGGGACACACATCCTGGCAGATATCGCAGCCAAACATCCAGTCCTCAAATTGACCTTTTACCGAAGTTGGTAACTCTTCCTTTAATTCAATGGTGAAATATGATATGCACTTGCTGCCATCTACTTTATAGGGTTCTACAATTGCCTGAGTTGGACAGGCGTCAATGCAAGAAGTACAACTTCCGCAGTGATCAGTCACCGGAGAATCGTGCTCCAACTCAAGGTCCACGATCAATTCTGCAATAAAATAAAATGAACCTACTTGTTTGGTCAGTAAATTGGAATTTTTGCCAATCCAGCCCAGGCCGCTTTTTGCCGCCCAGGCTTTGTCCAACACCGGCGCAGAATCTACAAATGCCCGACCGTCAATTTCCCCGATTTCATCTCGCACGAACTGAAGCAGTTGCTTCAACTTGTCTTTGATCACAAAATGATAATCGGTGCCATAGGCGTATTTACTTATTTTATAGGAATCTTCCCGCTGAAATTCATGGGGGAAATAATTCAGCAGAAGGGAAATTACACTTTTTGAACCTTCAACCAGTTTTGTGGGATCCAGGCGCTTATCGAAATGGTTTTCCATATACCGCATTTCGCCGTGCATATTTTTGGTCAACCAATTTTCCAGTCTTGGTGCTTCCTCTTCAAGAAAACCAGCCCGTGATATTCCACAAGACATAAAACCTAAGCGTTTTGCTTCGGCTTTGATGAGTTGGGTATATTTTGATGGACTATTTAGCAAAATCTATCTGATTTTAAACTCCAGAACGGCATTTTTAGGTTTTAAAGTGATTAGGGGAAGAATTGCAATTTCTGTAGATTTAGCTGAAATCCTGTATTTTTTGATCAGCGCAGTAACTGCCAAAATCATCTCATACATGGCAAAATTGTTTCCAATACACATCCGTGGACCCGCGCCAAAAGGAAAATAATATGCAGAATGTTTTTGTGAATTTCCTTTGGCAAAACGCTCTGGCATAAAACGCTCCGGCTCTTCCCACAAATCTGGGTGCCGGTGGATCTCGTACATGGAAAACAACAAATTGGAATTCTTCGGAATAAACATTCCGTTAAATTCATCGTCTTCAATATTCACCCTGTCCATAAAATAAGCAGGGGGATAAAGACGCAGAGATTCTTCAATCACATTCTTCGTGAACGGACAAGCCTGGATAAATTCGAATAATCCATTGGTATTTTGGATGGCTATTTCAACTTCCTCTGCAATTTTATCCTGGGAATCGGGATGTCTTGCCAGAAGTTCTGCAATAAATGTCAGTGCGTTGGAGGTGGTTTCGTGTCCCGCGGTAAAAAGGATCAGGATCTCGTCAATAAGTTGTTCTTCTTCCATCGCATTCCCGTCATCATACCTGGCATCTAAAAGCATATCCAGAAGATCGCCTTCCCGCACTCCGCTGTTTTTTCGCTTTGCTACCAGTTTCTTTAGGATTTCTCTGGCTTCCTGGGTCAATCCTACGTGATGTTTAATGCTTCCTCCAAGCTGAAACCACCATCCTAAATAAGGCTGGCGCAATTCCCTTACCAGCATTTTTTGTGTAGCTTCGGTAATAAATTGAAGTCGGGAGATCTCCTTTTCTCCCACCGCGCTGCTGAAGAGGGATTTTACAACTGTTTGAAAGGCAAGATCATTAAAAACTGGGAAAATATCCATTGGGCTACCGGTTTTAATTTTATCCAATTCGGTTAAAATAGCTGCCTGAATGGTGTCGAGCAATTGCATAAGTTGCTTCTTATGAAAGGCCGGCTGAATAAGTTTACGTTGTTTGCGCCAATGTTCTCCTTCTGAAGTCAACAAACCTTTCCCGACATATTTTGCAAGATCAACCGTTTGAATTTTGGACTTTTTATAGTTCTTTTGATTTTTCTGAAGTGCATATTGTGCAAATCCGGCATCGCGGGAAAAAATAACAGATTTCCCGAACCCAATGTTCAATTGAAATGTGTCTCCCAGTTTCTCAAAATTTTCATGGTGAAATGGCAATGGATTTTTAAGGATCCCACCTGAATTGGCATAAAACCGAAATATGGAAACTGTTGGGAATTTCATCTTAGAATTAATAGATTATAATTTATTTAATGAAAATCTTAATTTAAATAAAGTCGTGTAATTTTCTGATGGAATCTTGATCAACTTACCTTTTTTATAAATGCAAAAAATTGATTTTTGCTGTCCATAAATTATTGTCATTCCTAAACGCACCTTTTTTTCCGCTGAGTTTCGCAGGTTTTTGAATTCGTTGGCGGAAAACCCTTACTTCAATTTAATGATTTTTCTAACTTTTGCGCAGATTTTCTCAGAATTTTATTGTTATTTCAGCGCACATCTGCGGATTTTAAATCTGCGGGAAAACTATTAATTCTTTTAAAATTAGAAACAAATCATTGTTTTTTATCCTGAAATTCTTCTAATCCCCAATTAGTCGCATTTTCCCGCAGAGTTTCGCAGATCTTTGAATTCGTTGCCGGAAAACCCTTACTTCAATTTAATGATTTTTCTAACTTTTGCGCAGATTTTCTCAGATTTAAATTAATCCTTCAGCGCTCATCTGCGGATTTTAAATCTGCGAAAATCAGCGGGAAACTTTTTTCAAGCGGAGCTTCTAACAAATTAATCTAAAACAATCCTCCCTGAAGATTTCCCCTAATCCTGCCCAAATGTTTATAGGCGGCATCGGTCACTTCACGTCCGCGTGGCGTTCTGTAAATAAATCCCTGTTGAATTAAAAAGGGTTCATAAACCTCCTCGATAGTTTCAGCACTTTCGCTCACCGCGGTAGCAAGGGTAGAAATCCCTACGGGTCCACCCTTAAATTTATCGATGATAGTCGTGAGAATCTTATTGTCCATTTCATCCAAGCCATGAGCATCCACATTAAGCGCAAGGAGACTGAATTTTGCGATTTCCATATCAATTTTACCGTTCCCTTTTATTTGGGCAAAATCACGCACCCGCCTAAGTAGGGCATTGGCAATACGAGGAGTTCCCCTGCTCCTGCCGGCAATTTCTATTGCGGCATCCAAAGATATTGGGACTCTCAAGATTTCAGAACTGCGCTGAACTATGGTTGAAAGCAATTCAGTAGAATAATATTGAAGTCTGCTGGAAATACCAAACCTGGCCCTCATAGGCGCAGTCAACAAACCAGAACGTGTAGTTGCTCCAATTAGGGTAAAGGGATTAAGATTGATTTGAACCGTCCTTGCATTTGGACCGGATTCAATCATAATATCGATCTTATAATCTTCCATTGCAGAGTATAAATACTCTTCAACTATGGGACTCAATCTATGGATTTCATCTATAAAAAGTACATCGCGCTCTTCCAGGTTGGTGAGTAAACCTGCTAAGTCGCCTGGTTTGTCCACAACCGGCCCGGAAGTTACTTTAATTCCAACATTCAACTCATTGGCCAAAATATAGGCAAGAGTTGTTTTTCCAAGCCCGGGAGGGCCGTGAAAAAGGGTGTGATCCAATGCTTCACCACGTAAATTGGCGGCTTTTACAAACACCTTTAAATTTTCCAGGATTTGGTCCTGTCCCGCAAAATCATCAAAGGAGAGGGGACGCAGGGCTTTATCTACATCCAATTCTTCTGAAGAAAAATTATCGCCGGTAGGATCCAGGTGCTCGTTCATATTTGGTGGTTTTCAGAAACAAAGATAAAATAAAAAAGCCTCTTCAATTGAAAAGGCTTTTTTTATTAAATTGATTTGATTCTTTTAATTATTCATTTCTTCTTCATTTTCCTGAATTGGAATATTCTGAGGAATAAAATCCTGTCCTTTAATTACATATTCACCATCTTCATTGGTTTTACTGTAATCGTAAGGCCATCGGTAAACTGAAGGAATTTCTCCCGGCCAGTTTCCGTGAATATGTTCTACTGGGGTGGTCCATTCCAAAGAGTTTGCACTCCAGGGGTTTTGAACAGCTTTTTTTCCGAAGAAAATAGAATGAAAGAAGTTATATAAAAACACTAGCTGAATACTTGCTGTAATCAATGCAAAGACGGTAATTAAAATATTCACATTTGCCAAATCATCAAAATATGGGAAAGCGGTATTGGTATAATAACGTCTTGGAAGACCCGCCATTCCAATGAAATGCATTGGGAAAAACACGCCGTAAGCACCAATTGCAGTTACCCAAAAGTGAATATATCCCAAATTCTTGTTCATCATCCTACCGTACATTTTTGGGAACCAGTGATAAATTCCTGCCAATAATCCATAAAGAGCCGAAATACCCATTACAAGATGAAAGTGAGCAATTACGAAATAGGTGTCGTGAACGTTGATATCTAAAGTACTGTCTCCTACAATAATCCCGGTTAAACCCCCAGTAATAAAGGTAGAAACAAAGCCTATTGAGAATAACATTGCAGGATTCATTTGCAGGTTACCTTTCCAAAGAGTTGTGATCCAGTTAAAGGCTTTTACGGCAGAAGGAATCGCGATTAAAAGAGTGGTGAAAGTAAATACCGACCCGAGAAATGGGTTCATTCCGGATACAAACATATGGTGTCCCCAAACAAGGGTAGAAAGAAATGCGATCGCTAAAATGGAGGCTATCATCGCCCGATACCCAAAAATTGGTTTTCGTGCGTTGGTGGCCATAATTTCTGAAACTATACCCATTGCGGGAAGAATTACGATATATACTTCGGGGTGTCCAAGAAACCAAAATAAATGTTCAAAAAGAACTGGAGAACCTCCCTGATTACTTAATACTTCCCCCTGTATAAAAATATCACTCAGGAAAAATGAGGTACCAAAACTTCTGTCCATAACAAGCAGTAAAGCAGCAGAAAGCAATACCGGAAAAGTTACGATTCCAATTATGGCTGTTACAAAAAACGCCCAGATGGTCAATGGAAGCCTGGTCATAGACATTCCTATGGTCCTTAAGTTAATAACTGTCACAATATAGTTAAGAGATCCTATCAGCGAGGAAGCAATAAAGATCGCCATTGAGACCAACCATAGTGTCATTCCCAATCCTGATCCTCCAATAGCCTGCGGCAAGGCACTTAAGGGCGGATAAATAGTCCATCCTGCAGATGCGGGACCAGATTCAATAAATAAGGAACTCAACATAATTACGGCAGAGGTAAAGAACAACCAGTAGGAAATCATGTTCAAAAAGCCAGATGCCATATCTCTTGCTCCAATTTGCAATGGAATTAACAGGTTACTGAATGTCCCACTTAAGCCCGCTGTCAATACAAAAAATACCATGATGGTACCGTGAATTGTCACAAGCGCCAAATAAACTTCAGGCGACATCACGCCATTCGGTGCCCATTCTCCCAACAGGAAGTCAAACATTGCGAAGGATTGTTCCGGCCAGGCGAGTTGCATCCGGAAGAGAACCGACATTAAGATTCCTATAACCCCCATTAACAGACCTGTAATAAGGAACTGTTTGGAAATCATCTTATGATCTGTACTAAAAATGTACTTTTCTATAAAGGATTGTTTATGATGATGCCCGTGATCATCATGTGCATCATCTAAAATTGCGTGTCCTACTGCTGACATATTTATAAATCTTTAACTTTAATTTTTTTTCTTTTCGACTGATGCAAATTCCACTTATTAAGGTAGCTAATAATTTCCGGTTATTATTGAGCCGCCATAACTTTCCCGAAAGTTTGTTGTCCTTCAAGCCAGGCATTATAATCCTCTTCGCTTTCTACTATAATTTTCATTTGCATATTGTAGTGTGCCTGACCGCATATCTTATTACACAATAAAAAATAATCAAATTCATAAGTGTCTAAAGCAATTTCCCCATTTGCCATGAGTTCTTTTGATTTCTCAGCCCTTAATTCGTTGATAGTTTTAACTTTATCAACCATATACTCACTTGCTTTCATTTCTTCAGTAGTAATGGAAGGTGTAAATCCAAACTGAGTGATCATTCCTGGCACCACATTCATTTGAGCCCTGAAGTGCGGGAAGAAAGCAGAGTGTAATACATCCTGAGACCTGAATTTAAACAATATAGCTTTTCCTACAGGAAGGTGAAGTTCTGTTGTTATAATATCATCTTCAGCATAAGGATCGCTTTGATCAATTCCAACTTGATTTATACCTTCAATAAACCGAACGTTTGCAGAACCCAGGGTATTGTCATTTCCGGAATATCTGGTTGTCCAGCTGAACTGTTTGGCATAAATTTCAATTACTATAGGATCATCATCTTCGTTGATATTCATAATATCAGACCAGGTGAACAATCCGTAAATGATCAAACCGGATAATACAATTACGGGAATAATTGTCCAGATAAATTCAAGTTTATCGTTATCGGCATAAAAAAGTGCTTTATAACCTTTCACTCCCTTATACTTATAAGAAAACCAGAAAAGAAGCGCCTGGGTAATAACCTGCACAAACATGATAACCCCAATAGAAATGAACATTAAAGTATCCACTTCACTACCGTGCTCAGATGCTGCTTCAGGAAGGTACAACTTACTGTAATACCAGAAACAGTAGATCATTAACAAATAGAAGAAGATTGCAAATGCAAGCATAAGGATACCCTGGGTTTTGTTGTCCTTATCGGTTGCAATTTGAGAGGAAGCTGCACTGCTGCCTTTTGAAAGCTCAAAAATTTTAGTCATTTGCCATACAGTTACGGCAAAAAGCGCTAATACTATTATTACTAAAAATACAGTCATTTGTTTCTTTGTTCTTTAATCAATCTTTTAATAATGAAAATGTTTGCTCTCTTTGATAAAAGGATTTCCTTTTGGAAGCAAAGGTGCTTTTGTAAGTGCGCTGAATACCACAAATATAAATAATCCTGCAAATAACAACAATGCACTTATTTCAGAAATACCAATAAACCAGTTTTCACCCACCGTAGCAGGCATCACCATTACAAAAATATCTAAATAGTGACCAAGTAATATAACAACACCCCCAATAATTACAAACAAATTTGTGCGTTTAAAATCACTGTTCATAAGTATAAGAATTGGGAAGATAAAATTCATCACAACCATTCCGAAAAACGGCAAATTATAATCCTGGATCCTGGTCACAAAATATGTAACCTCTTCCGGGATATTCGCATACCAAATTAGCATAAATTGTGAGAACCACAGGTAGGTCCAAAAAATACTGAATCCGAACATGTATTTTGCGAGATCGTGAATATGAGAATCATTTACATATTCCAAATACCCCCTGGATTTAAGATAAATTGTAACTAAGGCAATAACGGTAATTGCAGAAACGATCATGCTTGAAAATACGTACCATCCAAACAAAGTGCTAAACCAGTGCGGATCAAAACTCATAATCCAATCCCAGGACATCATTGATTCTGTTATTAAAAAGAATACCAGGAATCCGGCTGAGAGTTTAAAGTTTTGTTTAAACCATTTATTGCTGTTATCTGTAGCTTCATCCAAACGCAGCGAATTTCTTCTCAACAAATAACTGAAGACATTCCAACCTATAAGATAAAAAGCTGCCCTTATTAAGAAAAATGGTAGGTTTAAATATGCAGACTTGTTTTTTATCAATTCGTCGTTTGCCACAACTTCGGGATCCATCCACGTGAACAAATGATTGAAATGAAGTCCTGAAAGGAGAAAGAGTGCAAACAAAATTATACCTCCAGGCAGCAAGTATGCGGTGATACCTTCCATAACCCTGAACAATACAGGAGACCATCCGGCCTGGGAGGCATACTGCAGCGCATAAAAAGCCAATACACCCAAAGATATCATAAAGAAGAAAAAGGCAGCCACGTACAAGGCAGCCCAGGGTTTATTTTGCAGTTGATGAAGCAAATGCTCATAATGTTCATTATCGTGATCATCAACCAAAATATGTTCTGCTTCCGTATGATCCGGATCGGCAATTTCAACATCCTGATCTACTATTTCAACATCAGAAGATCCATGAGAGGTTTCATCAGCCATCATTTCCTTTACTTCCCCAATAGTAGCAGGAGTTGCAATAAAGGCGTAGATGAGACCAATGGCACCAACAATCATAAATATAATTGCCGTTAATTTTAATTTACTGGATAGCGTGTACATATGATTATATCTAAATACAGTTATTTTTAGTTTGTACTTTCTGGTTGATCAGAAGTAAGCGTTGCATCAGATTCCTGGATTGCAGTAGAATCTGCATTAATTGCAGGAATAAGATTTTCTACGGTTTCAGGAGCAACTTCCCTTTCAGGATTGCCTTCCAAAGCATCTTTTAATTTCATTACATAATGATCTATTTGCCAACGCTCTTCAATGGAAGTTTGAGAAGCATAAGACCCCATAGTATTTAAACCAAAATACATCACGTGATAAACACTTCCTTCAGTAATGGCCCTTCCTATATCATCATAGCGGGGTACTCCCAAAATCTTTTCCCTCTCCACCAATATGCCTTTTCCATCGCCCTTATCACCGTGGCATACAGAACAATATATAGTGTATAACTGCTGTCCGGTAGTGAGGTTTTCTCCAGTATAAGGCAATGGATTTTTCAATTCAGCTTTCGCCAATTGATATCCTTCAACAGAATTTTCGTATTCATAAGGTTTCCAACCGCGTGGGATGGTACCTTCTACCGGTAATTTGGCTGACTGTTCATTGACAAATACATCATATTCTCCATATGCTTCATAAGAAACAGGGAAATACATATCCGGAAAATATTGATAATTTGGACTCGTCTTATTAAAGCAAGCTGTAGATGAAACTACAACAAGCAGTAATACAATGAATTTATAAAATAGACTTTTCATTCTTTTTATTTATTATCTAATAAATTGATTTCGAGAGCACCAGTTTCCCGCAAGAATTTGGTCATCTTTTCTATATCGTGGTTTGCTACATCAACCTCCATAAGAAAATGATCATCTGTGGTCCTTACATCCGGGTTTTCTGCAGCTTTAAACGGCCATAATTTACTTCTCATATAAAAAGTGATCACCATTAGATGGGCAGCGAAATAAACTGTTAATTCAAAAATAATTGGCACAAATGCCGGCAGGTTCTGAATAAAACTAAAACTAGGTTTTCCTCCTATATCCTGTGGCCAGTCTTCAATCATCATATAATCCATCATAACGATTGCCACACATAATCCTACCAATCCATATAGAAAAGAGGTAATTGCCAATTTTGTCGGGGCCAATCCCATTGCTTTGTCCAACCCGTGTACCGGGAACGGGGTGTAAACTTCGGCAATATTATACCGAGCTTCACGAACCTGTTTTACCGCTTGCAACAGCAAATCGTCATCGGTATAAATAGCGTGTATAACTTTTGATGCCATCCTTGTCTTTATTATTATTAAATTTTATTATGGTGATCTACATCGTCACCTTTCTCTGCCCGTAACCGTTTATATCCTGCACCAGATCCTTTTAAGATCGTTTTTATTTCGGCTTGTGCTATAACAGGGAATGTCCTGGAATATAACAAGAACAGTACAAAGAAGAATCCAACAGTTCCGATAAATATTCCTATATCTACAAAAGTAGGAGAGAACATTGTCCAGGAAGATGGTAAATAATCACGGTGTAATGAAGTTACAATAATCACAAACCGCTCAAACCACATTCCGATGTTTACTACTATTGAGATAAAGAAGGAGAACAATATACTGGTACGCAATTTTTTAAACCACATAAACTGAGGAGAGACAACGTTAAAAGTCATCATGGACCAATAAGCCCACCAATAAGGTCCCGTTGCCCTGTTCAGGAATGCATATTGCTCATATTCCACCCCGGAGTACCAGGCTACAAACAGCTCGGTAATATAAGCACATCCCACAATGGAACCAGTGATCATAATTACGATATTCATCAATTCAATATGCTGAATGGTAATGTAGTTTTCCAGATTGGAAACCTTACGCAAAATTATAAGAAGCGTATTAACCATTGCGAATCCTGAAAACACAGCTCCAGCAACAAAATATGGCGGAAAAATTGTAGTATGCCATCCAGGAATTACCGCGGTAGCAAAATCAAAGGATACAATAGTGTGTACAGAAAGTACCAGTGGAGTTGCCAAACCTGCCAATACCAATGAAACTTCTTCAATACGTTGCCAGTCTTTTGCCCGGCCGCTCCATCCAAAACTTAAAATTCCGTAGATTTTTTTCTGAAAAGGTTTAACAGCCCTGTCGCGTATCATAGCAAAATCGGGAAGTAAACCTGTCCACCAAAATACAAGGGAAACAGATAAATAGGTTGAAATTGCAAATACGTCCCAAAGTAGCGGCGAGTTGAAATTTACCCAAAGCGAACCAAATTGATTTGGAATAGGCAATACCCAATAAGCTAACCAGGGTCGCCCCATGTGGATAATAGGGAATAACCCTGCCTGCACTACGGCAAAAATTGTCATCGCCTCTGCAGATCGGTTAATAGCCATTCTCCATTTTTGCCTGAATAACAGTAATACTGCCGAAATAAGGGTTCCTGCGTGACCTATACCTACCCACCATACAAAGTTGGTGATATCCCAGGCCCAGCCCACTGTTTTGTTTAGTCCCCAGGTTCCAATACCCGTGGAAACGGTATAAATTATACAGCCTAAACCCCAAAGAAAAGCTATAAGTGCGATAGAAAATACTATCCACCAACTCTTATTTGCTTTACCTTCAACAGCTGCAGCCACATCTATAGTTACATCGTGATAGGTTTTATCTCCGGTAACTAAAGGCTTTCGTATTGGTGCTTCGTAATGAGACATATCCTTTTATAATTGATTCTTTAATTGTTTACTTTATTATGCTTCTGAGGTATTCCTTATTTTGGTTTGATACATCACATTAGGTTTGGTCCCGACAGATTCCAGCAAGTGATACATTCTTTTATTCTCCTTCAATTTAACGATCTTAGCTTCTTTGTCATTAACATCCCCAAAGACCATCGCACCTTTATCACAGGCGGCTGAACATGCGGTGTGGAATTCTCCATCCTCTATCACCCTGCCTTCGCGTTTAGCATCTAAAATGGTTTTTTGAGTTTTCTGGATACACATGGAACATTTTTCCATAACCCCTCTTGAACGTACCGTAACATCGGGATTTAATACCATTCTGCCCAAATCGTCATTCATATAATAATCAAATTCATCATTCCCGGAGTATTCAAACCAGTTGAAACGACGCACTTTATAAGGACAGTTGTTTGCACAATATCGAGTCCCGACACATCTGTTATAAACCATTTGATTTTGGCCCTGACGTCCGTGTGAAGTTGCTGCCACAGGACAAACGGTTTCACAGGGAGCGTGGTTACAGTGTTGGCACATTACCGGTTGAAATACTACTTGCGGATTATCTGCCGGTTCCTCCAATTCCCCGAATTGGGTAAGTGACTGCCCAAGGCCTGAAATATCTTCTTTTTTATCGATATCATCGATAAAAGTTTCCTCAGAAGAGTAATAACGGTCAATACGCAACCAGTGCATATCACGGGATTTTCTGACTTCAATTTTACCTACTACCGGCACATTATTTTCAGAATGACAGGCAATAACACAGGCTCCACAACCTGTACAGGTATTTAGATCTATAGATAAATTAAAGTGGTGCCCTATTTCACGGCTAAATGATTCCCAAAGATCAACTTCCGGGGAAGTTACAGGGGTTTCTATATGATTTAGTGATACAACAGGCACCTTGTTCCATTCTTCAACATCTTTGGTGTTGAAAATTTCAAGAGTGGTTTCCTTGATAATATCTCCACGGCCCATTAATGTGTTTTGTAATTGAACACAGGCAAATTCGTGAATTCCTGAAACTTTTTCCAGGGATACATTCTGCACAGATTTAAAATCTTTATATAGAAGATAGGCATTGACACCAACCTGCATCTCTTCTTTCAAACTTTCCCTTTTTCCATAACCAAAAGCCAAACCTACAGTGCCTTTGGCTTGCCCTGGCTGAATAAAGACTGGTACATTTTCAAGAACCACGTCATCCATTTTTAGATTGACATAACTTCCATTAAGCGCCCCATTGGCGACATTTTCATTGATTAGCTCAAACCTGTCAGCATCTTCCTGAGAAACTGTAAGGTAATTATCCCAGGATGCTCTGGTCAACGGATCAGGCATTTCCTGCAACCACGGGTTATTGGCCTGCTGCCCGTCACCCATTGATACTTTGGTGTAGAGCGTTAACTCAAGATCACTATTTTCAGAACTTTGATTAAGATTTCTTAAAGAAGTTGCATTGTTTAGGGTAGCTGCAGTTAAATTTTCAGCCTCCGCCATTACAGGCGAAGTAGCTTCAAAAATACCATTGTGAAGCGCCTCGTTCCATGTTACCGAACCTAAAGAACCGTTCCAGGTTTCTTTGATATATTCGTAATATCCAGTAGGATTCCCGTTCCATTTCAATAAACACTCCTGAAACTGCCTTGTATCAAACAAAGGTCGGATTGTAGGCTGCATTAAGCTGAAATTATTTTTGGTGAACTGGATATCACCCCAGCTTTCCAAATAATGAGGAGTGGCTGCTATATATTTACAAAGCTTGGCTGTTTCATCTTCTTTCATTGAAAATGCGACTGAAACGTCTACTTTTTTCAATGCATCAACAAATTCTACTGAATTAGGCAAACTATACACAGGATTTACTCCTGCTATAAGGATCGCACCAATACTTCCGCTATTCATTTCTTCCACCAGCCTTAGTACTTCTTCAGCATTCCCCTGACGAATCATTCGCGGATTCGCAGGATCTATTACCGTACTTCCAATAATGTCATTAATAGCAAATGCTATAGATTGAGCATCAACATCAGGTAAACCGGTTATAACTACCGCTTTATTTCCCGATTTTTTTAAATTATTTGCTGCATTTTTAACAGCATCATCAATTTTCGCAGGTAAATTACTTGCAGAAGAACCGCCGGAGATGTAATTATATAAGCCAGCTAAAACTGCTCTTTGTTGAGAAATCGTTACAGGCACCCGTTTATCGGCATTTGCTCCAGCTAAAGACATATTTGATTCAAACTGAATATGGCGGGACATCGTTCCGTTATCCGGAATTCTTGTTTTAGCATAGGCAGCATCATATCCGCCACCTTGCCAGTCTCCTAGAAAATCGGCACCTACAGAAACAATAGTTTCCACCTTTGACATATCGTAATTCGGCAAAGCACGAACACCATATTTTGCCTGAAAGGCAGTTAGGGTAGCATCTTCTGAAACGGTATCGTAAACTACATGACGTACATTTCCGAATTTAGCCGAAAATTCATTTATTATTTTTGTAGTAGATGGACTTGCAAAAGTTTGGGTAAGAAGTACAATTTCTCCCTGAACATTACTCAGTTCATTTTCTACCTGCTTATGAAATTCACTCCAGGAAACGTTTTGTCCGTTTGCCATTGGGCGTTTTAGACGCTTACTGTCATATAGAGACAGTACCGAGGCATGAACCCTGGCATTTACTCCGGCCTTTGAAGTGGATAGAATATTATTTTCTATTTTAATAGGACGTCCTTCCCGGGTTTTAACTAAAACACTCGCGAAATCGAACCCATCGGCAATTGTAGTTGCATAGAAGTTTGCTACACCCGGTACAATTCTTTCAGGTTGTACCACATAAGGAATGGATTTAATAACCGGTCCCTCACAGGCGGCAAGAGAGGCTGCTGCAGTAGTAAAACCAACATATTTCAAGAAATCGCGTCGGGTGGTTGCTGAGTTATCAAGGGAATCCTTATCCCCCAGAAATTCATCAGTAGGAATTTCTTCCACAAATTCTTTTTGCTGGAGTCTCTTAACAATAGAACTGTTTTTATCCAGTTCTTCAACACTTTTCCAGTATTTCTTGTTTGATGACATATATATCTAGATATTAACTTCGTAATTAATTACCTGCGTTTACAGGATACACATTTTTTTTATTAATAGTGACATTTTGCACATTCCAATCCGCCTAATTCAGCCACTGTCCAATCTTCAACACCATATTTTTTAGCCAGTTCTTCGTGGATCTTTTTGTAATATTCATTGCCGGCTATATTCACATTAGTTTCCCGGTGACAATTGATGCACCAACCCATGGTTAACGGAGCATCTTGATGGACAATTTCCATTTCCTGAATAGGACCATGACAGGTTTGACAAGCCACCCCGGCAACAGTTACGTGCTGTGAGTGATTAAAGTATGCAAAATCAGGCAGGTTGTGAATTCTAACCCATTTTACCGGTTTGGTCACTCCTGTATAAGAGAGGGTAGCAGGATCCCAACCTACTGCGTCATATAACTTGGAAATTTCTTTATCGTAAAAGTCTTTTGAGTATTCTTCGGTTGCTGTTGCTTCCGCTACTTCCCCAATAGACTTATGGCAGTTCATACAAACATTTAATGAAGGAATACCGGCCTGTTTGGAATTCCTGGCAGAAGAATGACAATATTTACAATCTACCATGTTATCACCGGCGTGGATTTTATGTGAGTAATGAATTGGTTGAATTGGCTGATAGCCTTGATCTACGCCAACCTGCATAAAAAACCCATAGATAAAATAACCACCGGCCAGCAACAGAAATATAGCAGTAACCAACACCAAAAATTGATTTTGTACAAACGATTTCCAGATTGGAGTTCTCTTTACTTTTTCAGGCAACTCCACCCCACTTGCAACAGCAAATTTTCTAAGTGTTTTATTGACAAGAAATAATATTACCAAAAGCATTAAGAGCACAAAAGCTAAAATACCAAGGATTAGATTGTTTGAAACCGTACCTCCGGAAGTATCACCTCCTGCTTGTTCAGCAGGAACAGCAGCAACTTGCGGCTCAGGTTTAGGCGTTTCAACATATGCCAGGATATCTCCAATTTCCGCCTCCGTTAATTGCGGGAATGCAGGCATGGGCATTTTGTTGTATTCTTCAAAAATCGCTACTGCTTCCTGATCACCCGAAGCGATCAGGGCCGAAGAATTATGGATCCAGGATGTGATCCAATCTATGCTACGTCTTTCGGTTACACCGTTTAACGCAGGCCCAATAGATTTGGAATACGGCTTATGGCATGCGGCGCATAGTGAATTAAACAAAGCTTTTCCTTTTTCAGGATCACCGAGGTCTGATCCCGGAGAATCAGCAACTGCGGCGGCGGGTTGCTCCAAATTTGGTGCAACTTGCTCCTCTTGTGAAAATGTGGGAGCGGAAAATGAAAGCAAAAACACTACTGATAATAGCAGCAAGCGTGAGGTTGAATGGCGGAATTTCACCTTTTTCATATTTTAAGTCGAGTTAGCTTCTTATTTTTGGCACGATATTTCATACAATAGACATAAAAATACAATATCGTACCCCTAAAATTCAGCGACAAAAGTAACAATTAAAGTCGATTTTGGAAATGCCAAAGGCAGGTTCGTTATCAATTTAGACTTGATCTAAATAATAATTATGTGCCTTTTTTAGTTATTAAGTTATAATTTTACACCAAACCTTTTTAAAATGAGAATGTTAAAAATTAGAAAATGTCTTTTTACATGTATTTTTCTCCTGGGGATTCATCAAGTCAGCACAGCACAGGACGGGAGGGTCAATATTCAGCAAAACCAGGCTATCCCCCAATTGCACGAATTAAATTCGGAAATGACTAAGTCCGGAAAGTATGGGGAACGCTTTAAAATACAGTTGTATTATGGAAATAACAACACAGCCAGCGAAATAATCAAAACCTTCAGATCCAAATATGACGCCTGGCCATCTGCAATTATATACGAAACTCCAAATTATAAGGTTTGGGTTGGTAATTTCCGAAATAGATTGGAAGCGGACAGAGCTCTTCTAAAGGTGAAAAACGATTACCCCGCAGCATTTATACCAAAACCTCAGCGGAGTTAGAATACAGCATAAAAAAAAGGTTGTACAGGAATAATCCGGTACAACCTTTTTTTATTAATAAGCTTCAGTATTTGCTATTTTTTCATTTTCCTTTTAACAGCAATTTCGTGATAGCTTTCCATTAAATCACCTTCTTTAATATCATTGTAATTCTTAATCTGTATACCACAATCATATCCTTTTGCAACCTCTTTAGCATCATCTTTAAATCGTTTTAAAGATGAAAGTTCTCCGGTGTAAACTACAATCCCGTCCCTGATCAATCGGATACCGTTATTTTTGATAATTTTTCCAGTAGTAACCATACAACCTGCAATGGTTCCAATTTTGGATATTTTGAATGTCTCCCTGATTTCTGCAGTACCTGAAATCTCCTCTTTCATCTCAGGAGCCAACATACCTTCCATCGCATCCTTAAGATCGTTGATGGCATCGTAGATAATTGAATAAGTCCTTACATCAATTTCTTCCTTATCGGCAAGTTGTCTTGCATTACCGGCGGGACGAACATTAAATCCAATAATTATGGCGTCTGAAGCAGAAGCCAGGAGAACATCGCTTTCTGTAATAGGCCCTACCCCTTTATGGATAATATTCACCTGAATTTCTTCAGTAGAAAGTTTTTGGAAACTATCGGTTAATGCTTCAACAGATCCATCCACGTCACCTTTAAGGATAATATTGATTTCTTTAAATTCACCTAATGCAATTCGGCGACCTATTTCATCCAGGGTAATATGTCGTTGAGTCCTGACAGATTGTTCCCTTTGTAACTGGTTACGTCTTGTGGCAATATCTTTTGCCTCACGTTCATCCAACATCACCCTAAATTTATCACCTGCCTGAGGTGCACCGTCGAGCCCTAAGATGGAGACAGGAGTTGATGGTCCTGCCACTGGTAGATCCTTACCGCGCTCATCCTGCATTGCTTTAACCTTACCGGTATGTCTTCCTGCCAATACATAATCGCCAATTTTCACAGATCCTTCCTGAACCAAAACGGTTGCGACATATCCACGTCCTTTTCCTAAAAAGGCTTCAACTACTGTTCCTTTAGCCGGTTTGTTTGGATTGGCTTTAAGCTCCAGAATTTCGGCTTCCAGCAATACTTTTTCCAGAAGATCTTTTACTCCCAGTCCGGTTTTGGCGGAAATATCATGAGACTGAATTTTACCTCCCCAGTCTTCAACCAGGAGGTTCATTGCTGCCAGTTTTTCTTTTATTTTTTCAGGGTTTGAATTGGGCAAGTCTACCTTGTTAATTGCAAATACAATTGGCACCCCTGCGGCCTGCGCATGGGAGATTGCTTCTTTGGTTTGCGGCATTACATCATCATCTGCTGCAATAACAATAATAGCTATATCTGTTACCTGTGCCCCCCTTGCCCGCATTGCGGTAAAGGCCTCGTGCCCGGGAGTATCAAGGAAACTTATTCTTTGTCCGCCTTCAAGTTCTACCCCGTAAGCTCCAATGTGTTGTGTAATTCCACCGCTCTCGCCTGCAATTACATTTTCTTTTCGGATATAATCCAACAAGGAGGTTTTACCGTGGTCTACGTGACCCATTACGGTAACTATTGGTGCCCGTGATATTAAATCTTCCGGACGGTCTTTTTCTGTCTCAATTATTTCTTCAATATCTGCCGATACGAATTCAATTTCATAATCAAATTCATCTGCAACTATAGAAAGGGTTTCTGCATCAAGACGTTGGTTCATAGTTACCATCATTCCAAGCGACATACAGGCTGAAATAATTTTGGTGACAGGAACATCCATCATTGTTGCAACTTCACTTACGGTAACAAATTCAGTTACTTTAAGAACCCTGCTATCAGATTCCTGTTGAGCCAAATCGTCTTCCGATTTTTGGCGGTGGTGGTCTCTTTTATCCCTTCTGTATTTTGCTCCTTTTCCTTTTCCGGATTTTCCCTGAAGCTTTTCTAAGGTTTCCCTTACATGTTTTTGTACTGCTTCTTCGCTGGGCTCTTCTTTTGCAATAGCTGGCCTGACTGGCCTTTTAACTCCTTTATTACCTTTATAAGGAGTGCTAGTGGTAGTTGATGGTGCCGGTTTGCCATCCTTACTTATTCTGCGACGTCGTTTTTTATTTTTATCCTTTGCACTTTCGGCAGCGGACTTTTTATCGTCTTTCTTTTTAACCGGTTTTTTAAACTGGGTAAGATCAATTTTTTCTCCTGTAAACTGAGGACCGTTAAGTTTAGTGTATTTTGTTTTTAGCGTATCTGCACCGGGTTCTTTTTCAGGCGCTTTTTCTTCCTCTTTTTTTGAGGCTTCCTTGGATTCAGGTACTTCCAAGACTTCAGGTTTCTGATTTGTTTCCTTGTCTGCTGAAACAATTTCTTTTGAAGTGATTTCTTCTGAAGGAATTTCTTCCTGACGAGGTTCTTCAGTTTTAGAAGGAATTACTTTGGGTTCCTCCTTTTTAGGACTAACCTCTTTAGGCTCCTCAGCTTTTTTATCTGCTGCTTCAGGAATAACCTTAGTCTCTTCTTTTTTAGGTTTTTCTGCTATAGGTTCTACAAGTTGTTTCTCCTCTTTTACTATCGGAGCTTCTTTTGCCACAGGTTGTTTAGGCATTTCAATCACCTTTTCAACTGCTTTTTCAACTTCTATTGGTTTAACTTCAGGCTTTTTATCCAAATCGATTTTACCAACCTGTTTTGTACCTTCAAGCTTAATTCTGGAACTGATGATTTCCTGCTGTTTGTGTTCTGCTTTCCGCTTCTCCTCCAATTCCTTCTCACGAGCTAAACGCAGATCCTCTTTCTCTTTGCGTTTTTCATCTCCAACTTCTTTCGACGCTACTTTTTTGCTTTTATCCGTATTAAATTCGTTTAAAAGCACCTTGTAAACTTCTTCAGAAATTTTTGCGGTAGGACGCGCTTCTACTTCGTGACCTTTGGAATTTAAATATTCCACAGCACGATCCAGCGAAATATTAAATTCGCGCAGTACCTTGTTTAATCGCATTGTCTTTTCTTCAGCCATAAATCGCCCTCTAAATTAACCTCTTAAATTATTATTATATGTTTATACCCAACATATTTTATTCAAATTCTTCCTTCAATACCCGAATTACATCCCGAATGGTTTCCTCTTCCAGATCGGTGCGACGAATCAGGTCATCAACATCTTGTTCTAATATACTTTTTGCGGTATCGAGCCCAATCTTAGCGAATTCGGCAATTACCCAATCCTCAATTTCATCGGCAAATTCTCTCAATTCCACATCTTCATCTCCACCATCCCTGAAAACATCTATTTCATAACCGGTAAGTTGGCTTGCAAGCCTGATATTGAGACCTCCCCGACCAATTGCTTTCGAAACCTCTTCAGGTTTAAGCATCACCTCGGCGCGTTTATTTTCTTCATCCATCTTGATGGAAACTATTTTTGCAGGACTCAATGCCCTGGTAATAAATAATTGATCGTTGCTGGTGTAGTTTATAACATCTATATTTTCATTGCCCAATTCACGAACAATCCCGTGAATTCGGGATCCTTTCATCCCAACACATGCCCCAACCGGGTCAATCCTGTCATCGTATGAATCTACGGCAACTTTTGCTTTTTCCCCGGGAATTCGTACAACTTTTTTCACGGTTATAAGTCCGTCAAAAACTTCGGGGATTTCCTGTTCGAATAATTTTTCAAGAAAAATAGGGGAAGTTCGCGACATCACTATTTGCGGCTTGTTTCCTTTTAGTTCCACACTTTCAATTATCCCCCTCACACTTTCTCCTTTTCGGAAGAAGTCGGTTGGAATTTGGTGATCTTTCGGCAAAATAATTTCATTTCCGTCATCGTCCAACAAGATTATTACGCGGTGGCGAATATGATGCACTTCAGCGGTATAAATCTCCCCTTCCAATTCTTTAAATTGCTTAAATATATTGGTGTTGTCGTGTTCGTGGATTTTCGCGATCAAATTTTGACGCAATGCCAAAATAGCCCTTCGGCCCAGATCCATCAACTTTACTTCTTCCGACACATCTTCACCAACCTCAAAATCGGGTTCTATTTTTCTGGCCTGGGAAAGTGAAATTTCCTGGTTTGGATCCTCAACTTCTCCATCAGCAACAACTATTCTATTTCTCCAGATCTCTAAATCTCCTTTGTCTGGATTTACAATTATATCAAAGTTGTCATCTTCACCATACTTTTTCTTCAAAGCACTTCTAAAGACATCCTCTAAGATCGCCATTAAGGTTACCCGATCTATCAACTTATCGTCTTTAAACTCTGAAAAAGACTCGATTAAGGCGATATTTTCCATATCAGTTCGTTATTAAAATGTTATCACAACTTTAGCTTTTTCAATTTCTTGAAAAGCTATTTTGGCTTCTTTATCTACTAAAACCTTGCCTTTTCCAATTGGCTTAGGTTCTTTGGCTTTCCAGGACAATATAATTCCATCTTCATTAACTCCCGTTAAATTACCTGTAAATTTATCGGTTTTTGTAATGACTTCCAGTTTTCTTCCGATGTTTTTTTGGTATTGTCTTGGTAATTTTAAAGGTTCTGAAACCCCGGATGAGGCGACCTCCAAAGAAAAATCTTCTTCTTCCCTGTCCAAATTATTTTCAATTTTGCGGCTCACCGCAATACAATCGTTTACCGATACACCCTGATCGCCATCTATCACTATTTGAATGTGATTTTGATCGCTTATATTTAGTGATATTAAAAATAAGGAATTATATTCTTGAAAGGCTTCCTTCAACAAATTTTCTACTTGCTCCTGCAACATAAATGTTTATAAAAAGAGGGGACTTTTCGTCCCCTCATTGTATTTTTTAGATTCAACGGTGCAAATATAATAAAAATATTGCAGAATTAAAACCTGATGCCAAATGAAATATTATTTGTAGATTTAAAAAATAAACAGTTTTAAGTTTTTATAATGAAAAAAATCCTTGTCCCGACAGATTTTTCCCCAAAAGCCGAAAATGCGTTAAAGGTAGCTGCACAACTGGCACGTAGGCATAATGCTGAAATCTACCTTCTCCATATGCTGGAGCTCCCTTTGGCGCTTGTTGATCCTATGAGCGGCGGCAGCGCAAAACAATTACCTGAGGCCCTCTTTTTTATGAAATTAGCAAAAAAACGTTTTAAGGAACTCATGTCCCGGGATTACCTCGAGGGTGTAAAAGTTCATGAAACTGTGGAATTTCATCAGGCCTTTGAAGGAATTATGGAGATTAGCGAAAAGTACAACTGCGATATGATTATTATGGGTTCCCACGGGGCATCCGGTTTAAAAGAAATATTTATTGGCTCCAATGCCGGGAAAGTGATAAGAAATTCAACAATTCCTGTCCTGATCATCAAAAATGAGCATCCCGAGTTTAAAGTATCCAAAATTGTTTTCGCAACAGATTGCGACCTGAAAAATAAACACACTTTAAATATGGCGAAAAATTTTGCAGAGAAAATGGATGCCAGCCTGGATTTGGTTTACATTAACACCGCAAATAATTTTATGATCGAGGATGAAGCACAAAAATGTCTGGAGGATTTTGTAAAAGGAGAAGACTTAAAAAATCACAGCTTAAATATATACAACGATGTAAGCGTAGAAAAAGGACTCCTGAATTTCTCAAATAGCATAAATGCCGATTTGATTGGAATAAGTACCCACGGCCGAAAAGGTTTGGATCATTTCTTTAATGGAAGCATAAGTGAAGACCTGGTGAACCACGCCAATATGCCAATTATAACCTTTAAAATCTAAAGAAAACTTTTTAAAGCTCCATTTTTGATGAATAACCACAGATAATTCCAAAAAGACTTTGTCCTGTCCCTTTCTGCCTCCACTCCCTCTTTTTCCAAATTTTTTGAGTTAGCTTCCTTTTTAATTAAGAGATTGGCAAGGCCGGAAAGCAATTTATTCTTTCCTGTTCCATCTTTTTTAAGCACTTCCACTTTAAAATTATTGTATTTCAAGCGCATATCGCCCTTTGCGACGTGTTGATTTCCCTGAAAATTAAAAAACAAGGACTCAATTTCCCCTTCCACCTCTACATTAATTGTCGGTTTTAAAAAAGAATTCATAGATTCCGCTGAGATTGTACCCAAATTTCCTGAAACCATAAAATCGTCTTCTAAATTTCGAGCATCAAATTCCAAGTTTAAGCTGAGTTTTGCCTCATTCATAAAACGTGTTTCAGCGTGAATTTTTGTTTGAGGAAAATCTTTTAATCCCATTCCTATATTTGTGATATTTGCCACTTTTGCCCGCAGGTCATAAAACCCAAGTTTTCCAGGGGGCCCGGCATCGATGACCTTTTCTTCGTACTCCACTTGTGAACTATCTATAAAGATGGAATCAAATTTTATTTTCACTCCCAATTCCCTGATCATTTGACTATATAAGGGTTTTATACTGGTATCATCCGGCAGCAATTTGTTTCGGTAAACTTTAAGATCGGCACCGTGAATAACAGAAACCGGGCTTGTGAGCTGAAGGCTGTCATTTTTAAATTCCCATTCCAGGTCATTAATTTCGACCGAATTTAATTTGAGTTCAAACCTATCTTTCTCCACAGTGATCCTTCGGTCAAATTCGGTTTTGCTGTATTCCGGAATTATTCTGATGTCTTTAACTTTGAGATCCCCGTCCTTCAACACAAAATTTTTGAGAATGGCAGTATGTTCTGCATTGACCTGATAAAAAATGGAATCGCTTTCAATCATCCCCCTGTTAGATTCAAAAGGCAAGGTTGCTTTTAATGTTTTGGAATTCACCAGGATATCTTGGAAAATGAGCTCCTTAATGGAAAAATAAAATTTATTGGGAACCGAATCATTTTCTATTAATTTAAAGAAACCATCGGTTATGTTGAACTTTTTAACTGCAATTTCCTTTTCAAAATGCAGGTTATCATTTTTGTTGGAAGTTTCCTCAACCAGATCGGTTTTATTGAAGGTCACCTCCGGATTGCTGATTTCTATTTCTCCAATTACAATTTTTTTGTTAAAAAAATAATCATAATAACTTAGCTCCTTAATGAAGATCTCATCTGTTTGAAAGAAATATTTACCAATTTTCCATTTTGGCCGGGCCAGCTTCACCGTACTGTTAATAATATTTACCGAGATTTCCCCATATTCTACTGAAGCTTCTGAAAGCTGTTGCCCCAAACTTTCTTCGAGTTCCTTTTTCAGAAAAAAATTCAATAATAAAACAACCCCAATTAAACATACAAGAGCAATCAAAATAAAACTGTATATTTTAAAAGGTTTTTTCAAATTTTTAGAAATTAATGATCAAACATACAACACCCCCATAAACATGGTAACCGTTTTAAGAATTTATTACCTAAATACTAACATTAACCAAGATTAAATTGGAATGCTCAGATTTTAGAACCTTGTGCTTTATTATAAGGTCTCAATTGAGAAATGTCGTTTTTGATTTGTACTTTTTCCTCAAACAGAAGTATTTAAATCAAAATGAAAATATATTAGACAATAACAATTTTAGACAATATATTTGTAAAGTTATAATTAAGTGTAATCCATTCAAATGATGATAGGGAAATTATTATTAAAAATAGGAGTATTAGCCATTGAACTATTTTTGGCCTTTTATAGTATCATCATCTCCGATAGTTTATTGGTAAAATTCCTGTTTTTTGCTTTTTCTGCAATTATCATTGCTTTTGCCGTGACCAAGATCACTAATAAATTATTGCCCGCAGACAAGGATTATATTCCAACTGAACAGGAACAGGAAAATTTCCGGATAAAATAAATTGGTGCGAACCCTACTGATTTTTTGAGGAATGATACGCAGCAATGGGAAATCCGATGAATTAACTTCATCGGATTTCTTTTTTAAGAATTTATCCGACCCAAAATATTGAACATATTAACTGTGCAATTAAATTTGGAAGTGGTAATTACAAACAGATGAAAATTATTTGTATTTCCGATACACATAACAAACACCGGAATCTGGATGTTCCGGATGGTGATGTTATTGTACACGCCGGAGATTTTTCTGAAAACGGAACCAAATCTGAAACCTTTAACTTTTTAAAATGGTTTTCAGGGCTTCCCCATAAACACAAAATTCTCATTGCGGGAAACCACGATTTTTATTTGGAAAAAAAACAGTGATAATTTAGACGCAATAATCCCTAACAATATCAATTATTTAATGGATAGCGGCATCTGTATTGAAAATGTGAATTTTTGGGGATCGCCTTTTACCCCCGGAGATGGGCATTGGGCCTTTAACAAAACACGGGGCAGTCAAATTTCGCAGCATTGGAACATAATTCCCCAAAACACCGATTTTTTGATCACGCATGGGCCGCCTTTTGGAATCCTGGATGAGTTGGACAACAAACATCATATTGGCTGTGATAAACTTTTAAAACGAATTGAGCATTTAAAATTAAGACATCACGTTTTTGGCCATGTCCACAACGATTATGGAATTGTGCGCACCAAAACAACTTTATTCATAAATTCAGCTTCCCTGGATGAAAAATACAGGCATATTAATGCTCCGCTAATTATAAATCACCCACAATCTTAAGTAATTCCCAAAATTGGTTCTCTAAAGTTAATTATATATTAAGCCCTTCTTTCTTGGGGATTTGTTAACATACTGGATATTATATTTGCCAAATGAATCAAATAAATGAATTATTAACTTAAATGAATGTGATTATGAGCACAAATACCCCGTCTGCGATTATTGATGAAGTTAAAAATTTGATCTCTTATAGCATAATTAACCCCGAAATTGAAAACGCTAAATTTGAAAGTATGCACAAAAGCATCATAAAGAAATATTTTGATGCCAGGGATATCAAAATCGATTATAAGGCTCAAACCATCGATTTGAAACTTCCAATGTCAAATAACAAATACACCGCCATCACCTTTGAGTGTTTGGATTTAAGTGAATTCTTAAAATCCTGCATTAAATTAGACGAAGAAAGTTTATATTTTTATCAGGAATTGCTAACTCATTATGACATTATGAGTGCTGCATAAAGACATAAGTATTCTATACTTATAAGCTCCATCCTATCCCGGATGGAGCTTTTTTTTGCCTATCATTTCACAAAAAAAATTTATCCAGAGAATACAAAATCCTATCCTAACCGAACAGGGATTTTTTTGTCATATTTTAAGTTAAAAGTTAAATTTCACTGAATTTTTATCATATTCAAAAAAAATATCCCTCAAAATACGAAATCGTTATAGTTGAATTTAATAAAAAAGAATCGGAAAACTGACAATCGTCATATTCTAACACACACTTATGCCCCAATTTTACATCAAATTAATAACGACAATTATGAAAACTCTAAAAAACTTGTGGTTGACCATTGGAAGCCTATTTATAATAGTTCTAACTACTCAAATTTCCGAGGCACAAACATACAATGTAAATAAATCCACCTCCAAAATGGAAGTATTGGGAACTTCAAACATTCATGATTGGGAAATAGCAGTTAAAGATTTTCAGGGAACTATCAGCCTTGAAATGGAAAACGAACAACTTGTAAAAATAAACCAACTTGATTTCTCGGTTATTGCAGAAAGCCTGGATAGCGGAAAAGGGGGAATGGACAAAAACACCTACAAAGCCCTTAAAACAAATGACCACAAAAAGATCATTTACAAAATGGACAAAGTGACTAATATTGATTGCACCTCCAAAAATCAATGTCTAATTACCACCAGCGGGTTTTTAACAATTGCAGGAACAAAAAAACCGATAGAGATCACTTTTGACTCAAAAATAAGTGATAGTAAAATAGTTTTATCCGGTAACAAATCTATTAAAATGTCAAATTTCAACATCGATGCACCAACCGCAATGTTCGGGACAATAACTACCGGAGACGAAGTAAACATAAAATTTCAAACTGTATTCACTAAATAAGTCAAACAATAAATACCTAATTAACCTTTAAACTTTTAAAAATTATCAAAATGAAAAACTTAATACGATTTTCAAGCTTTATGCTCTTAGTAGTTTTGGGACTACAAACTCAGGCGCAAACCAACAGAGACCTGGACAATTACAGGCAACCGGATAAAAGGGGGATCAATGTATTTGAATCACCTAAAGACACGGCATCCACTTTTGATGGTTTGCATGTTAGAATAGGTGGGCAATCCACCCTGCAATTTCAAGGTATAGACCATGAAAATTCAGGCTTCGTGCCGCTTGCAGAGATTGGTGACAACTTTAACCTTGCCACTGCAAACCTTGACATAGATGTTGCTCTTTATTCTGGTGTGAGAATGCACCTTAGAACCTATTTGTCTTCACGTCACCACACCGAAACTTATGTTAAAGGCGGGTATCTTCAAATAGACAGACTTGACTTTGTGAGCAAGGGATTTATGGAAGATATTATGCAATTTGTGACGGTTAAAGTAGGGCATATGGAAATTAATTACGGGGATACCCATTTCAGAAGAACTGATAACGCCCAATCAATTCACAATCCATTTGTTGGAAACTATTTGATGGATAGCTTTACTACTGAAGTAGGTGGAGAAGTATATTTCAAGAAAAACGGATTTTTGGGTATGGTAGGACTTACCAACGGTAAATTGAATCAATCTGTTGAAAGCCCTGGAAAAACAAGTCCTTCTTTTGTAGCAAAAGTTGGATATGACAAAAACCTTTCTGAAGACTTGAGATTTAGATTGACAGGTTCTGTATATCATACAAATCAAACTGCAAGTGCATATCTATACAGCGGAGATAGAGCCGGATCGCGTTACTACTCAGTTATGGAACCAGTTGAAGGTGGTTCTTTCAGATCAGGAAGAATTAACCCGGACCTAAAAAATGAAATGACATCTTTTATGGTCAATCCCTTCGTAAAATACAAAGGATTGGAATTCTTCGGAGTTTTTGAACAAGCAACCGGAAAAAAAGCCAGTGAAACAGATACCAGAAGCTGGAATCAATATGCTGCTGAACTTATCTACAGATTTGGTAATGATGAAAACCTTTATGTAGGTGGACGTTACAATTATGTTGATGGAGAAGAAGTTGGCGGAAACAACGTTGATGTGTCACGTTTTCAATTAGGTGGAGGTTGGTTTATGACCAAAAATATCCTTGCCAAAGTTGAATATGTAAACCAGGAATATAATGGTTTTAACCCTGAAACAATTTTTGATCAGGGGAAATTTAATGGAATTATGGTGGAAGCCGCAATAAGCTTCTAATATATAAGTTGTTTTGAATTAGCCAAAGTGGGGGGAATTAATTTTTCTCCCACTTTTTAAATATAAAAACAAGAAATTATGAAAACTATCCTGCTTTACCTGTTCACAATAAACTGTAGCATAATTAGTTTTTCTCAAAACAGCTTTCAAATACTTCCTGAAAGTCAGCTCACAATTACAGGAGAAACCAATATCAACAAGTTTCTTTGCGCTTTCAATACCTCTTTGATACCAAAATCAAAAAACATAAAATTCAAAGGAAATCCGGGCGAAATTCATTTTGAGAACGCAATCCTGAAACTGGACAACCAGGGATTCGACTGCGGGAACAGAGCTATAAATAAAGATTTTCAAGCCTTGATCAAATCCAACGAATATCCTGAAATACAGTTGGAGCTAAGGGAATTACTTTTTGAAACTTCGCAACAGGCCATCGCCCTTTTAAGAATATCTATTGCAGGAAAACAAAAAGATTACAGAGTTCCTGTAATTATCAAAGAAAATCCAGTTGTTCAATACGCAGGAAAACTAAAATTAGATATCAACGATTTCAATTTAACTCCTCCAAAAAAATTATTTGGATTAATCGTGGTGAAGGAAGATATTGAGATCAACTTCAATCTAATTGTCGAAAACACAATCTAATGCAAAATCAACCTAATATTGTTACGGTCGCAGAAGCTGTATCACATGTAAGATCCGGCCAGCGCGTCTTTTTTCAGGGAGCAGCAATGACACCAAATATTTTAATTGATGCTTTATGTGAGCGTTACCGGGAATTAAAAAATGTTGAAATTTTTCAGATACATACAGAAGGAAGGGCACTTTACACCAAGGCTCCTTATAATGAATCTTTTTGGATCAACTCCTGCTTTGTTAGTGGGGATGTGCGGGAAGCAGTAAATTCCGGGAATGGAGATTACATCCCAATTTTTCTCAGCGAGATGCACCTGCTTTTCAGAAAAAATATTGTGCCTATTGATGTAGCATTTATCCAGGTTTCCCCTCCAGATAAACATGGATATTGCTCTTTGGGAGTTTCTGTGGATATTACCTTGCCTGCGATCCAAACCGCAAAAAAAGTGATAGCCCAAATCAATGGACGCGTTCCGAGAACTCATGGGGATGGGATTATTCATATCAGCAAAATTTATGCTGCCATAGAAATGGATGAACCCATTTATGCTATTTCGCCCAAAGCACCAACTGAAATTGAACGACAAATAGGTTTGCATGTTGCCGGGCTTATAGAGGATGGAGCCACTTTACAAATGGGAATTGGAGGAATTCCGAATGTAGTGCTTGCAAATTTATTTCACCATAAAAGATTGGGAATTCATACTGAATTGCTGACAGAAGGTGTACTTCCGTTAATAGAAAGAGGCGTTATTACCGGAGAAGAGAAAGAGATTAAAACCGGTAAATTGGTAACTTGTTTTGCATTAGGATCCCAAAAATTATATGATTTTGTAGATGACAATCCATTGGTACACTTTAAGGAGGCCGGATACACCAACGATTCTGCCATTATTAGGCAAAATCCCAAAGTTACAGCTATAAACAGCGCTATTGAAATTGATCTTTCGGGCCAGGTTTGTGCAGATACTATAGGAAAATATCAATATTCCGGGGTTGGCGGCCAAATGGACTTTATTAGAGGCGCTTCCCTGTCTGAAGGAGGGAAAGCCATTTTTGCAATGCCAT
>Ga0314774_1000539_pt1 | contig 29620 bp, 20 predicted proteins | sample MetaGCBIA2018_FD_204515 | JGI IMG/M metagenome (GOLD analysis project Ga0314774, IMG submission 204515) | Cryopeg brine microbial communities from Beaufort Sea near Barrow, Alaska, United States - CBIA 2018 | ecosystem: Environmental > Aquatic > Marine > Coastal | place: USA: Alaska | collected...
CTCTCCTTTAAATACCTTGGGTGGGTGTTTCCTGCAACCCAATAGGATACGCCCTGTCTTTTGGAACTCACAAAGGGCTTCTGTCTTGTTCACCAGTTCCTTTTCCCGGTCATTGAGTTTGCTGTAATCATAAGTACCGAGGATAGAGTTTAGAAAGTCCCTTTCTACTCTAGCGTTATAGTACTTCACGTTATTGGCAATCATAAAGTCTTTTACTTTTTGCCACGTGTAGCGATACTGGTTGATTGTTACTTGATGACGTTGAGATTTCCTCAGATAATCGAACATATCGTTCATCAGGTAGTCAATAGTTTGTTTTTGATTTTCCATGACTTTAATTATTGGTTTATCCAATAAGGTACCACTACTGAACAAAATAATAATGTAAAGCGATATGGGGGTAATCATATAAAATTGCCCTGATAATGAAACAGTAGAGAGTTTACTTTACATTACTGCGGAAAAACAACTTTGATGCGCCTGTTGAAAAAAATAGTGCCGCATCAGCGGCAATATGAAGTTATTCCGGCCAGAAACATCGTTTTTGGTTTTAATCACATTGGCTTTAAAACCATTGAAGATTTTGGAAATGAAGGTTTCTTTTGCTTTGATGACCTTGGGGCGGAACCCACCGGAAAGCACTTCGGGAAGGATTGCAATGTTATGGGGGAAATTTTTATTTCCCGACATGAGCTTTTTCTAAAACATAAGGTTAGAACACATGCCACCACAAACCTTAATGTAAAAGAACTGGAAGAACGATATGGGCGCAGGGTTAGAAGCCGGATGCGCCAGATGTTCAACCTGATCAACTTCGATAAAGATACCCGGGATAAACGAAATTAATCTAAAAAATCAAAAAGATGAAAATAGCAACTTTTAATATTCAAAACCTATTTCACAGGGATAAATCCCTGCTAGATTCTCAAGCCGGAAATATCGTGATCAATTGGCTTGATGAAATGGAACAATTGATGAATAAACAGACAAAAACAGCGTGCGATCTGGACACGATAAAAGACCTAACCTTTTTACTGGGATTTGAAAAAATAAGCAATATATCTTACGCCATTATGAAAAGAAGGATAGAGGCAATGTTTTTTCGGGCAATGCATTGTTCCGAGGAATCCAAGGCCAATAGCCTTACCGACCTGAATGGATGGGTAACATTGCAAACCATCCCTGTCGCTCCTACTGCAACTAAAAACAAAGCTAGGGTAATTGCGGAGGTGGATGCGGATGTTTTATTGCTGCAGGAAGTGGAAAACTGGAATTTACTCTGGGACTTTAACAGTCAATATCTGCCTGAATTTAATGGGGTGCCTTACCGGGAATTGCTTGTGCTTCAGGGAAACGACGGGAGGGGACAGGAGCTGGAAATGCTTACAAAAAACGGATTTCAAATCCAGGAAGACCGCACGTATAGTAATGAGATGGATGATAGCGAAAAACCGGTTTTTGATAAAAATCTGTTGAAGTATGAGATCACGACTCCTTCCAAAAACAAAATCTATTTGCTTGCGGTTCACCTTCAGGAACAGGGAAAGGATAAAGAAAATTCTGATGCTCTGAGATTTCGGCAAGCTCGTAGGGTCTCCGAAATATACCGGCAATTGCTGGACCAGGGGCAGAAATATGTGATTGTGGCTGGCACTCTAAATGCGGTTCCGTATTGTTTCAGCCTGGCTCCCCTACTTCAAAAAACAGATCTAAAGGATGTTTCAAAACACCCCGATTTTAATGTTGCTGGCGAAAAAGAAAAAGATGCGGGCTATTTACATATGGGTGCATACAGGATGGGTTTAAACATCAAACAGATGGATTACATATTGCTTTCCCCGGAAATGTTCTGCCGGGTTAAAAACAGCGGTTTAAACCGTAAAGCGATGTGGCCTGATGAACATCACAAGATCATACATCCTTATTTTCCGAAAGTAGCATAGGGTTTTATTTGCTGATTTTAGAACATTGTTATTTTTCCGACTATAATTAATAAAAATAAGAATTTGTATTAGGGGGAATGCAATGGTAAAGTTCTCACATATCTAATTTATTTTCTTTATGTTGTTTCTCCGAAACCTTGGAAAGGAGTTTGGTAAAGAAAAATATCTTTTAATTTAAGAGATATTTTTCTTTACTTTGCATTATTTTAATCGATTAAATAATGCAGAAAAAAAAAGTTTCATTAAAAGATATAGCAAAAAAGGTAGGTGTTTCCATAGCCACGGTATCTTATGTACTTTCAAAAGATAAGGAAAGTAAAGTGAGCTTAGCAGTTGCTGAAAGAGTGAAGAAAGCTGCCAGAGAGCTTAATTATCAACCAAACCAGATCGCAAAAAGTCTTAAGAGCGGTAAAACTTTTACCATTGGATTGATACTGGCTGATATTTCAAATCCTTTTTTTGCACATATAGCGAGAATAATTGAAGATGAGGCTTCCAAAAAAGGCTATACAGTTATTTTTGGAAGTTCAGATGAGAAAGCTGAAAAATCCTGGGATTTAATTCAGTTTCTTATTAACCGGCAGGTCGATGGATTTATTATAGCCCCAACCGAAGGTTCTCAGGAACAGATAAAGTATCTAAAAGACCAGAATATTCCTTTTGTGTTAATCGATAGGTGCTTTCCCGAGTTGGTTACTAATTATGTGATATTAGATAATTTTAAAGCAGCTTTTGAGGCTGTTGACCGCCTGGTTAAAACTGCTAATAAGAAAATAGGAATTATTGCATATGCTACCGAATTGCAGCATATGAAAGAGAGAATAAATGGCTATTATGAAGCGATGCATGAAAATGAAATTGAAGTAAAAAAAGAGTGGGTAAAAGAAATTGATTTTTTTAATATTAAAGAGGGCATTAAAACCGCAATAGATGAAATGCTTATGGATAAAAACCCTGTAAAGGCAATATTTTTTACTACCAACAGTCTGGCGGTTCATGGATTAAAATATCTGGACGAGTTAAATTATAGGGTGCCACAGAATATAGCAATTGTTAGTTTTGATGAAGGGGAAGCCTTTGATTTTTATTATTGTCCTTTAACTCATATTAAACAACCTCTCCAGGAGATTGGTAGAACAGCAGTAAAAGTCTTAATAGAACAAATTTTGGATCCATCACTCGAGGAGCAACAGATTTTAATGAATGCAACACTTATTATTCGCAAATCCTGCGACAGGAGGTGATTTTCTATGAATCTTTCAGGTATTTTTCCTTTTTTTTAGAAAAAAAATAAAAATTTTACAAAAAAAAGGAATTTTATTTTTTGGTTTAATCGATTAAACATATATTTGAAAATAATATTTTTGCTTTGGTGTTTTTTATTTAATCGTTTAAATTCATATTATGAAAAAATCTTATATTATTTTTTTGATTTGTGTTTGGTCTGTAAGCTGTTTTTCGCAAAAGAATCCCAATAATGGCCTGGATTTGAGTCTTGGTAATATTTTTCGTGTTTCTGACGCTCAGACTAGATCGATAAGTCCTGAAAATTTTACCGGGCAACCTGGTAAAGGCGGAATGGCAGAATTGGGAGATGGTACAGGGAGCCATGCTGCACGCGAACTGGGTAAAGGTTGGAAAATCAGCCCATCAGTTATAATAAAGGCAGGGGAAACCTTTACCCTGGCAGAAATTACAGATGAAGGTGCAATTCAACATATTTGGATGACCCCTACTGGTAATTGGCGGTTTTCCATTCTTCGTATGTATTGGGACGATGAAAAAGAGCCCTCGGTTGAGGTTCCGGTCGGAGACTTTTTCGGTATGGGATGGGGGGAATACGCTCCTTTGAATTCGCAGCCCATTACAGTGAATCCCGGGAGTGCCTTTAATTCTTATTGGCCAATGCCATTTCGTAAAAAGTGCAGGATCACTATGGAAAATATTAGTGATCAGGAAATGAGGGTATATTATCAAATTGACTATACAGTAACTGAAGTTCCTGATGATGCTGCTTATTTCCATGCTCAGTTTCGTAGAAGTAACCCTACTGAAGGATCCATTCATACTCTTGTTGATGGGATAAAAGGGAAGGGTCATTATGTTGGTACCTATTTGGCCTGGCAGGTTAATAATAAAGGCTGGTGGGGCGAAGGCGAAATTAAATTTTTTATTGACGGTGATAAAAAATTCCCTACTATTGCGGGGACAGGAACTGAAGATTATTTTCTGGGCTCCTATAATTTTGAAAACAAACAGACAAGCCAATACGAGGAATATTCTACCCCTTATGCTGGTTTGCATCAGGTTATAAGACCAGATGGTATTTATAATTCTCAACAGCGCTTTGGACTTTACCGTTGGCATATTCTTGATCCTATCCGTTTTGAGAAAGAGCTAAAGATAACCATTCAGGATCTGGGTTGGAGAAGTGGCGGCAGGTATTTACCGCAAAAATCGGATATAAGCTCCGTAGTTTACTGGTATCAACTGGAACCCCATGCATCATTTCCCCCACTGCCCTCTAAAAATGATCTGGAAGTCAATTAACATTTAATCTTACTTAAATTATGAGGAATTCAATTATTGTTTTGGCTATAACAATTCCGCTAATGATTTCGTGCGGACAGCAAAAAGAAAAGAAAGAAAAAAATATGGATCAAGAGAAATTTGAAGCCGGAAGTTTTGGTTATGACCTTGATTTCCTGAGGGAAAAGGATACAAATCTAATAGTATTGGAACAAAATGGCAGCAGGGTCATAGTTTCCCCTAAATATCAAGCTAAGGTTTTTACATCTTCGGCAGAAGGATTGAAGGGTACAAGTTTTGGATGGATTAATTATGAAGCATTTGAGGGGGAAGAGGATCCTCACATGAATGCATACGGAGGGGAAAATAGGTTTTGGTTGGGTCCCGAAGGGAGTAAATTTTCCCTTTTTTTTAAACCAAACCACGAAATGGTTTTCGAAAACTGGAAAACACCTGAGGCTATAGATACTGAAAGTTGGGAGGTAATCAATAAAAGCAAAACTAGAGTTGAAATGCAAAAGGAAATGTCTTTGCTCAATTATGCAGGTACTCAACTGGAAATTAAAGCCAAAAGGGAAATTGCGGTCCTAGATAATCAACAGATTGAAGATATCTTGAATATCGACCTGGCAAAAACCAATTCGGTCGGTTTTAATACCCGAAATTCTATAACCAATACTGGAGAATCTGCCTGGACAAAAGAAACCGGGGCTCCCTGCATTTGGATATTGGATATGTTTACCCCATCTAAAGAAACAGTAGTTGTTATTCCTTATAAAGAAGATTCCGGAGGGAAAGTGGCAACCACCGATTATTTTGGTAAAATACCCGAAGACAGGATACACTATAGCGATGGGAAGCTTTTTTTTAAAGCAGATGGTAATTCCCGCGGAAAATTAGGTATTCCGCCACACAGGGCAAAAACAGTGGCAGGGAGCTATGATGCTGTAAACAAAATCCTAACACTTACCCTTTTTGACGTTGATAACGATGCGATTTATTTAAATCAGGAGTGGACACCGCTGAAAAATCCTTTGGAAGGAGATGCCATAAATGCCTATAATGATGGTCCATTGGAAGATGGTTCTCAAATGGGGCCCTTTTATGAAATAGAAAGTGTATCACCGGCAGCATTTTTAGGATCTGGAGAAGAACTTGTTCATGAACATAGTGTTTTCCATTTTACCGGGGATGAAGGTCAGCTTAATGAAATATCAAAAAAGGTGCTTGATGTGGATCTTGAAAATCTTAAGAATGCATTTCAGAAAAAATAAATAATCAAAAAATTATTTGAACATGTTGAAAATTAGCAAATATCCTAAAATTGGGATTCGTCCCATTATTGATGGAAGGTTAGGCGGTGTAAGGGAATCACTGGAAGAAAAAACTATGGATATGGCCCGGACAGTGGCTGAGTTATTCATGAAAGAATTAAAATACCCAGATGGAACACCAGTTGAATGTGTAATCGCGGATTCGTGCATAGGCGGGGTTAAAGAAGCTGTGAATTGCGATGAAAAATTTAAATTAGAAAATGTTGGCGTTTCGCTTTCTGTTACCCCATGTTGGGCCTATGGTACAGAAACTATGGATTTTGATCCACACATTCCAAAAGGGATTTGGGGTTATAATGGCACTGAAAGGCCGGGAGGGGTTTATTTGGCTGCTACCCTAGCAGCCCATAATCAAAAAGGGCTACCTGCATTTGGTATATATGGAAAGGACGTCCAAGATTTAAATGATCGGGAAATAACAGAGGATGTAAAAGAAAAACTATTGGGTTTTGCAAGGGCAGGGATTGCAGTGGCTTTGATGCGCGGTAAATCATATCTCGCTATCGGGAGTGTTTCGATGGGAATTTCCGGTTCTGCAGTTGACCCTGATTTTTTTCAGTCTTTCTTGGGAATGAGGAACGAATATGTGGATTCCACTGAGGTGCTTCGAAGAATTGAAAAAGGTATTTTTGATAAAGAGGAATTTAAAAAAGCATTGGCCTGGACTAAAAATAATTGTAAAGAAGGGGAAGACTTTAATGCTGAGGAAAAGAAGAGCTCTCGGGAACAAAAAGATAAAGACTGGGAGTTTGTAGTCAAAATGACACTTATTATCCGCGATTTGATGCAGGGAAATCCCAAACTTGAAGAAATTGGATATGGGGAAGAATCTTTTGGTCATGAGGCCATTGTTTCAGGTTTCCAGGGGCAGCGTCAATGGACCGATTTTTTGCCCAATGGGGATTTTTCAGAAGCTATTCTCAATTCCTCATTTGACTGGAACGGGATACGCTCCCCTTTTATGGTGGCTACCGAAAATGATGCCTTAAACGGAGTCTCCATGTTGTTCAATTTTCTTCTTACCAATACAGCACAAATTTTTGCCGATGTAAGGACTTATTGGAGTCCTGAGGCGGTAGAAAGGGTGACTGGATGGAAACCTGAAGGTCAGGCCGAAAACGGATTTATCCACTTACTCAATTCCGGCTCCGCTACCTTAGATGGAACAGGAAGGCAAACCAGAGATGGTAAACCAGTAATGAAACCTCATTGGGAAATTTCTGAAGAAGAAAAACAGGAATGCCTAGATGCAACAACCTGGTATCCAGCCAGTCTGGGATACTTTAGGGGTGGGGGGTATTCTTCCGGTTTCCTGACAAAAGGTGGAATGCCGGTAACTATGTGTAGGATAAATTTAGTAAAGGGGATTGGACCTACGCTTCAAATCGCTGAAGGATGGACTATAGATTTGCCCGGAAAAGTTCATAAAATCCTTGATGAAAGAACCGATCGTACCTGGCCAACCACATGGTTTGTGCCCCGCCTAACTAATGATGTAGCTTTTTCTGATGTTTATTCGGTAATGAGTAACTGGGGTGCGAATCACGGGGCCATTAGTTATTCACATATTGGAAAGGACCTCATTACCTTAGCCTCTATGCTTAGAATTCCGGTAAGTATGCACAATGTTGAAAAAGATAAAGTTTTCAGGCCAACTGCCTGGAATTCTTTTGGAATGGATAAAGAAGGTTCGGATTATCGGGCCTGTGAAAATTACGGGCCACTTTATAAATAATATTCAAAATTTATCAAGATTTACTTTAATAATGGATCGTATAACAATGGGGTTTAAAATTGTAATTAAATGAAAAACAAAGCTTCAAGAATTTCTTTGATACAACCAGGGAATACCTGGCCTTTTATACTTGTTACCAGCCTTTTCTTTTTGTGGGGATTGGCCAACAACATGACAGATACTTTATTGGCGGCTTTTAAAAGAATCATGAGCATGACTGATTTCCAGACCTCCTGGATTCAAATGGCCTTTTATGGTTCCTATTTTCTACTTGCTTTGCCCGCCGCTATACTCATTAAGAGGTATTCCTATAAATCTGGGGTATTGACAGGTTTGGGAATGTTTATCCTTGGATCTTTGCTTTTTTATCCTGCCAGTATTACCATGGAATATGGACATTTTTTAGCTGCCCTGTTTATCCTGGCCGGAGGATTATCAATTTTAGAAACCGCTGCAAATCCATATATTATAGCTATGGGACCCGAGGAAACCGGGACAAGGCGATTAAATTTGGCCCAGTCTTTCAATCCTATCGGATCGATAACTGGAGTGTTGCTGAGCAAGATTTTTATACTTTCTAACTTGAATTTATCAAGTGCGGAAGAACGTGCAGGAATGTTACCTGAAAATTTACAGGCAATCCAGACTGACGAACTAACTTCTGTGATGGGAACTTATGTGGGAGTAGCAGGGATTTTATTGGTAATATGGCTTTTGGTAAAGTTTACCAAAATGCCTGAAACCTCAGATAAAACTAATGGTCTCCAATTGGGGTCCAGCCTTAAAAGACTGGTAAAAAATCCAAACTATCGTTGGTCTGTTATAGCTCAATTTTTTTATATGGGTGCACAAATTGGGGTATGGTCGTATACCATAAGATATGTGATGCAGGAATTGAGTATGAATGAGGACAATGCCTCGACTTATTATTTAGGATCTATAATTTTATTTTCTGTATCCCGGTTTATTTTTACAGGTTTAATGAAATATTTTAGCCCACGGAATCTCCTTTTTTTAAGTGCCGTATGCGGGGCTATATGTACTTTGATTGTAATATATTCTGGGGGTTATATAGGAGTAGTTGCATTAGTGATAATCTCGGGCTTTATGTCTTTAATGTTCCCTACAATATACGGATTAGGAATGAGTAAGTTAGGTCGGGATACCAAAATAGGCGGTTCAGGACTAATAATGGCGATTTTAGGAGGAGCGGTTTTAACTGCGGTTCAGGGTCAGATTTCTGATCTTACCCAAAGTATCCATTTATCTTTTTATGTTCCATTTGCATGTTTTGTGGTAGTTGCCATTTATGCAATTATTCAAAAGAAAATTGAGCCTATTAAGCAGGTTGCAACACCTGTAGCTACCATTTAATATTTCGTTGACAAAAATTAGAATTAATTATCAATTACATTCAATGAATACTACTAAGGATTATGTTATAGGAATAGATTTCGGCACAAGCTCTGTAAGGTCCATTCTTGTTAATGCACATTCAGGAGAAGAAATGGCTTCATCAAAATTCTTTTATCCCCGATGGAAAGAAGGCCTGTATTGTGATGCATCAAAAAATCAGTTTAGACAACATCCTCTCGATTATATTGAAGGTTTGGAACACGCTGTGAAGGATTTATTATCTCAAATTAATTCAGAGGTTCAATCCAATATAAGGGCTATTTCCATAGACACTACCGGGTCTACTCCCGTCGCGGTGGATAAAAAGGGAATCCCTCTTGCCCTGCATCCTGAATTTGAAGATAATCCAAATGCGATGTTTTTCTTATGGAAAGATCATTCTGCGGTAAAAGAGGCTGAAGAAATCAATCGGCTTGCTGAGAGATTTGATACAAATTATTTAAAGTATGTAGGAGGAATTTATTCCTCAGAGTGGTTTTGGGCAAAACTGCTGTATGCTTTCAGGGCGGATCCTAAAGTGGAAAAGGCTTGTTATACCTGGGTAGAGCATTGCGATTGGATGCCTTATTTGTTAACTGGTGGAGCAGATGTTTCACAAATGAAAAGGAGTGTTTGTGCTGCAGGGCACAAAGCTTTATGGGCCGAAGAATTTGGAGGTGTTCCACCGGAAGAGTTTTTTTCTGAGCTGGATCCTTTATTAGCAGGTTTCCGGAAAAGATTCCCGGATCGGACATTTTCTTCAGAAGAATCTGCAGGAAAACTGAGCCAGGAATGGGCAGATAAATTAGGATTGTCGGGCGAAGTTTCTGTGGGAGTCGGAGCTTTAGATGCACATATGGGTGCAGTAGGTGGGCAAATTAAACCTTTTTATCTAAGCAAGATAATGGGTACATCAACCTGTGATATGATGGTGGCACCAACCTCCACAGTTGATGGGTTGCTGGTAAAAGGGATTTGTGGACAAGTGGTTGGTTCAATTATTCCAGGAATGTTAGGAATGGAGGCCGGACAATCGGCATTTGGAGATATTTATGACTGGTTTAAGAATCTGATTACATGGCCGATCAAAATTATGCTCACTGAATCCTCCATCATTGATAATGAAACTGCATTCAAACTCCAGAAGGAACTTAATGATCAGATTCTCTATAAATTAAGCAACGAAGCTGCACTGCTACCACTTGATGAAAATGCAGAAATAGCAATAGATTGGATGAATGGAAGAAGAACTCCGGATGCGAATCAGCTTTTAAAAGGAGCAATCCTTGATTTAACTTTGGGCAGTAGCGCTCCAAAAGTATTCAGGAGTTTGGTTGAGGCAACTTGCTTTGGTTCGAAAAAAATAATAGAACGGTTTGAAGAAGAAGGAATTCCTATAAAGGGATTAATAGGGATTGGGGGCGTAGCAAAAAAAGCCCCCTTTATTATGCAAATGATGGCCGATGTGACTGGGATGAAAATTATGGTTCACAACTCTGACCAAACGTGCGCTCTTGGAGCGTCGATGTTTGCTGCAACTGTTGCGGGTGTTTATTCAAAAGTGGAGGAAGCCATGGAAAATATGGGCCAAGGTTTTTCCGATGAATTTGTGCCTAATATGGAAAACAACAGGATTTATAACCTCAGGTACCAGAAATATCAAAGATATTGTCAATTTATAGAAACAGAAAGCTCTAAAGAAATTATCAAACAGTAAAAGTGGACTGAAATTTAGGATTGGATTCTTTAAACTAATTCACCCTATTAAAAGTGCATTTTCAAATGAAAAGATAAAAGGTGTAGGCATTTTGCGGTCAAAATTAAATTTAAACTATAAGTCATGAAGAAAGATTATTTTTTGATACTACTTGTTTTTTTGGTGGTAACTTGTTATGGCCAAGATAAAAAGGTGAGTGTCAGAACCGAGTTAGAAAGAATTTCGGATATTGGAAATCTTCCCAAATATATTGACAAAACAAAATTATTGCAGGTCTCGTCCTATGATACTACTGGAGGAAATAATGACGGGTTTAGCGGGCAATATTCTTTTATCCGTAAAAATCCTGATAGCTCTCTGGTTATTTTTGAAGAAACGGGGAACGGGGTAATAAACAGAATATGGACACCAACCCCAACAGAAGATACATTAGATTTTTATTTTGGAGGGGCTAATGACCCTTCCTACTCCATCAAATTTTCTGATCTTTTTTCTGGGGATGTGTATCCTTTTGTGGAGCCTCTTTCGGGGAATGAAATTGGAGGATTTTACACTTATTTCCCAATTCCCTTTGAAGATGGCTGTAAAATTGTTTTCCGTGGAAAGAAACTGGAATTTTATCAGATTCAACATCAGGAATATCCTGATAATTCCAATGTGGAAAATTTCTCAGGAAAACTTTCTGCAAAAGCAGCGACCGCTCTGAATAAATTAATTCAGGATTGGGAGAAAATTAAACCTTCTGGAGAAGTAATAAAAACAGATCAAGTCCTTGAACCTGGGCGAAGCCTTACGTTGGCGGAATATAAGGAGGGTGGCAGAATTCTGGGAATTACTTTTCAAAATGCTAGCGCTTTTGAGGGATTAAATAAACAGATAGATATAAAGATCACCTGGGATGGAGACAAAGTCCCTGCTATTTATATGCCGGTAGCTGATTTCTTTGGCTATGCTTTTGGAAAGGTATCTATGCAAAGCTTATTGATAGGAACAAAAGACAATGTAAACTTTTTCTATTTTCCTATGCCTTTTGACAAAAGTGCAAAGATTGAACTGTTATATCGTTCTTCGGATACTCCAGAGAATGATGAACCACTTCGGATAATGTCTGAAGTGACTGCATCCAAGGAAAAGAGGCGACCAAATCAAGAAGGCAGGTTGTATGCCTTTTGGAACAAAAATATAGATGCTCCATTGGGTGAGCCCCACGTATTCTTAGAGGGAGAAGGCAAAGGGCATTACGTAGGAACTATACTTCAGAGCCAGGGCCGTACCCCTGGGATGACCATTTTTTTTGAGGGTGACGATATCACCATTATAGATGGAGAAATGAGGGTTCATGGAACAGGTTCGGAAGATTATTTTAACGGAGGATGGTATGCTCTTTTAGATCGGTGGGATCGAAAAGTCAGTCTGCCCTTGCACGGATCACTTGACTACTCGCTCCCTTACTCCAGGACAGGAGGATATCGTCTCTTCATCTCAGACAAGATGCCTTTTGAGAAGGAAATCTTACACACTATTGAACATGGTCCCGAAGAGAACAACGCACCAGTGGATTATACCTCGATTGCTTTTTATTATGCTGATGCCCCTGTGTCCGAGAACCCCGTGCCTCCAACAAACGAACTAAGCGGAACTTATGTTCCAAGTACCTATGTTCTCTACCCACAACTTATGAAGTTTAGTTTCAACGGAAAAGTAACAATGGCCGGAAATGATTGGCACGCTACTTCGGGTGGTCAAATTCGCATTGATCTCAGTGAATTCCCGGATGGCAAATACAAACTAATCGGTGATATAGAGAAATCGCCTGAAGGTGCGGAGGTAAGCATATGGCAAAGACAAAAAGAAAAGGTGGAGGCAGTTTCTTTTCATTCCGAAGAAAAAGAGGTAGAAGTTGGAAAGTATTTAGGTGACGTAACTATAGATGAATTTAATGAAACGATTACCATAAGATTCAAAGAAGATGGGAATATCCACATCAAACGTTTGATCCTTGAAAAACAGGATGAATAGTTCCCAGGCTCTAAAACACCGGTTTTAATGAATTAATTAATCAATAAATGTAGACTTATGAAAAGAAACTTGCAATTGTTAACCCTCCTCTTAATTACGGGGAGCCTTTATGCACAGAGTCCTGTGGAGAAAGAAATTTTTGAACTCCGGGATTATTCCTCTGAAAGAATCTCAAGTTATGACAAAACTGGCGCCAACGATGATGGTAACTGGAAAAATAAAATAAAATCAGGTGAAACCAGAGTTATCGGGGAAGTAAAAGGTCCTGGAATTTTTAAACACATCTGGATGACAGCGGCCACCGGAGAAGAGAATCATTTGAAGAAAATCGTACTTCGTATGTATTGGGATGGCGAAGAGAATCCCAGTGTCGAAGCACCATTAGGTGATTTCTTCGGACTTGGATTAGGAAGGTATTTCCTGTACGATTCAAAATATCTTTCTATTGGCTCTCAGAAAGCCTTGAATGCTAATTTCCCGATGCCCTTCCGTGAATCAGCCAAAGTGACGATCACCAATGAAGGAGAGAACGCAATAGATGCTTTCTACTACAATATTGATTGGGAAAAGCACAAATCCTTACCAGCGGATATTGCCTATTTTCATGCACAATACAACCAAGCTGAACCGACCGAGGGTTGGACTACTGATTGGGAAAGGAACGGCCAGCCGGAAATAAACAATAAAACTAACACTGGAGGTGAAGGTAACTATGTTATTATGGAGGCCAAGGGCAAAGGTCATTATATAGGAGTAACCCACAGTTTGATTCAAAATCAAGGAGACTGGTGGGGTGAAGGTGACGAAATGATATATATTGATGGCGAAGAAGAAGCAAACATTCACGGAACCGGGTCAGAGGATTATTATCTGGGCGCCTGGTGCTACGGAGGGTGCGGAATTAATTCTTTTGGACATGAAAAGCCTACCTTCCATTATTCAGAGTATGGAAACCCTGTGAATGGAGGAGATGATAGAGGGGCTGAATGGATGGTTTATAGATTCCATTCAGAATCGCCCATAGTTTTTAAGAAGTCCATTAAGGTCACCATTGAGCATGGTCATGCCAATCACAGATCTGATAACTATTATACCGTTGGATATTGGTATCAGACGGAACCTCATGCTGAATTCCCACCGCTACCTGCGGTAGAAGATCGCATTCCGAGTTTGATAAATACGGAAGGTCCAACTCGGGGAAAGAACTGATTATGTTGAGTCTGATTGAAAAAAAGATATGCCTGCTCATTTTTTTGGCGGGTATACTCTTGCTTCCGGTAGATCTCTATGCTCAGGAGTCATCCTCCGTAGATTGGATCAGGCCAACTGACGGGAGAGATAATGCCATGTGGGGAATTAAAGGTGGCATTGTGATAGGACTTTGGCCGACCTCAATTGAGTACAGAGAAGGATTCTTCTCTGGTGGTCCAAGAGGACTTTTCAGAATGGGTCTTGAGGCGAGTGGACAGATTCACATGTTGAACTTTATTGCTATAGAACCTGTAGTCGATGGTGAATTGGAATTCAGTGAAATATCGCCCTCGCGCGTTGATGGGAAATGGGGGAAATTGATGTGGGCAGGGGATCATAAGGATCCCAGTTCTTTTTATCCAGCTGCGGGAACCAGAGGCGTAATTGCTCATCCAGATCCAAATAACCCTGCGGTTGAACAGCTTTCCTTCTATATATTCTTAGAAAAATTTCTGAGTGGTGCTCATCCCTATTTAAAAGCGAATATCAGAAGTGATAGGCCTGAAGAAATAGGTTTTGTGATCTACAATCGAGAAGGTAGTGCAGATATGGAGCGTTGTGTGCTAACGGCTACAATGGGAAATTATTCCCGTATGCGGTTACTTCATCTAAAGGATGAAATTATAGATGCCCGAAAATTGTACCAAGGCTATGAGGATGTTCATTTTATTGAGAAAGAGGAGTATCCAAGGAAGGAAATATATCGAAATTCCCAGAGAGATTATCTCGCTGCAATAGAGACTAATGAAACCTTTTCCGAATTAGCCTCCTGGCCGCAAACACCAGAATATTTTGCCCGTCAAAACTGGAGATATTCTCCTTTTTTCAAAATAGTTCAATACTGGAGGAAAGAAGGAAAACAAGCTAAGGAATCTTTAAGGGTACGGGTGAATGGCCGGTCGACTTATTGGGCTGGTGCCAGTAACGACAAGAGCAGATATGTCGAAATTCCAGGAGGTCCCGCTTTTGAAAATTTTGAAATGAGAGAAGAATATTATGCTGGTCAGACATTCTATTTCGGAATCTCTCGTAAACCTATTGAAGTGATTTTGGAATAGGAAGATAAAAATACATTATTCTGAGGAGAAGTTCGGATTCTAATATTTTTTAGTTTCATTACTGAACTGATTCAGTCTGATCGGAGGTGATATTTAGTGACATCCTGCTTATTGTAAATAACTTCGGGAGAATTCCAAAACAATCTTCAATTTACCGGAAAAACAACAAATATGGGATAGAAAATCCTCAACACAATATCGATTAGATTGTGTGTTTCGGACATTAATGTGGAAAAAGAATGAATTTTCTATATTTTTTAATCGTTTAACTTTGGGAATCAAAAAACTATTACTATTTTAGTTTTTTATAACAGAAATTACCATATACGATGAAAAATAATTCTAACCGACGTTTGTTTTTAAAAAATTTAGGAGCGACAGGTTTGGGTGCTTCTATATTGCCCGGAGTTCTTTTTACGCAAAAAGTAAAAGCTCAGAATTCTGCTGAATTAGAGAATAAGGAGCCAAAGGAATATATTTTCAGGAAAAAAAAGCGGGAATATAATGCACCTTATTTCGGGGAATTATTAGGTAAGATAGCGTACCCAATAGGTGGAATGGGGGCAGGAATGTTTTGTCTGGAAGGTACAGGTTCTATTTCTCATATGTCCATTCGTCACCGTCCTGAGTTGTATCATACCCCCAATATGTTTGCTGCTATCGCTGTAAAGGGGATCGAAAAATTACAAGAGTGCGACAAGATATGTCGTACTTGTAAACAAGCGATTAAACAGTTATTGGGAGAATTAAAAAATATTACAATTTTGCTAAAGTTAACAAATTTTAACGCGGCTAATTCATAAAATTAAAATTAATGTTAATGAAAAAGGATTTCCAAATGTCCAACAAAATTTATTCACACATGATTTAAACCAGATATGATGAAAAACAAATTCAAATTTTTGCGGCTAATAATAAGTCGTGTAGGAAAAAGCCAGAATAAAACGGCAGCAATATTTTGCATTGTGCTTTTGTGCCACGGTTTTCAAGCTTTTCCGGCTGATTTACAGGAAACTGTTACTGGTACTGTTACAGATGAAGATGAACTCCCAATCCCAGGTGTTACGGTACAGGTTAAAGGCACTAATAGAGGAGTCAACACCGATTTTGACGGTAAATTTTCTTTAGAAGCTAATGGAGATGATGTTCTAATCTTTTCTTTTGTGGGCTATAGAACGGTTGAACTACCTGTTGACGGGAAAACTGATATTGAAGTATCCCTTGAAGTAGATAGGGCAGAACTAGATGCAGTGGTTGTTACTGGTTATATGAAGCAAAGGAAAGCCGATTTGACAGGTGCGGTTGCTACGGTGTCTTCTGATGACATTGAAAAAAACGCATATTCAAATGTAATGCAGGGGTTGCAGGGAAGGCTACCTGGTGTACAGATTACAGGGGATGGGAGTCCTTCAGGAAATGTCAATGTTCAAATACGTGGATTAACGTCAATGCGTTCTTCTCCTCCTTTGGTGGTCATTGATGGTTTACCTACAAATATAAGTTTAAATGATATCAACCCTAATGATATTGCTTCATTACAGGTGTTAAAAGATGCTGCCTCAGCAAGCATATATGGTTCGAGGGCTGCAAGTGGGGTTATTCTTATTGAAACAAAAAAAGGAAAGATAGGAGAGACTAAAATTAATTATAATGGTTCTTTTGGAGTATCCACCTATTTGGATAAACTGGATCTTATGAACACACAGCAGTATGGGGAGGCATTATGGCAGGCGGCAGTTAATGGTGGAAGTGATCCTAATTCCATGACACAAATTTATGAATATGATTGGTACGTGGATGCAAATGGAAATCCTGTTCTGGATAATGCAACTCCAGTTGAATGGCTTAACCAAGACCAAACCATGCCATCCGCGGATACTGATTGGTTTGAAGAAGGAACTCAGTTAGGTGTTCAAAATAATCATACAGTTACATTGACGAGTGGCACGGAAAAAGCTAAAAGCATGTTTTCCTTAAATTATTATGAAAATCAGGGAACACAAATTCATTCTAAGTTTCAGAGATATGCCATACGGCTTAATACGGAATATAGCTTGCTCAATGATAGATTGACTGTAGGAGAAAATTTATCTCTTTCGCATACTAAACAGAACAATCAGAATGTCATGCGTTCTTTGCTCATAATGCCTCCAATCGTTCCTGTTTATACAACAGATGGAGGCTGGGGTGGAAGTGCAATGGGCATGGGGATGGATGATTATAATAACCCGGTAAGAGCATCAACAGTTAATAAAGATAATTATAATAATGCATACAATATTGTGGGAAATATTTATGCAAATTTTGAAGTTATCGATAATTTAAATTTGAAAACTTCCTATGGAGTCGACTATAACGCAGGATATGGAAGGCATATTGATTTTACCTGGCGCGAAGGTGGGGGGAAGGCTGATACCAACAATGGTGTTAGGAGTTTTCGAAGAAATGCCCTTACCAGTACCTGGACTAATACTCTTAACTATGGATTTGAGACAGGCAACCATCAACTTGATTTTGTCGCAGGTATGGAGACAGTAAGGTACGTTTTCGAAGATGTAGACGGTTATCGCAGGGATATTGAATTAGAAGATAATGATTATGCTTTTTTAAATTCGGCAACAGGAAACCAAGAAGTTTCCGGGGGTGGTAATGAATGGACTTTGCTCTCCTACTTCTCGAAATTTAATTATGTGTTTGATGATAAGTATTTATTGTCTGCAACTGTAAGGTATGATGGATCTTCGAAGTTTGGGAAAAACAATCGGTTTGGGTTCTTTCCAGCCGTATCCGGTGGCTGGAGAATTAGCGAAGAAAATTTCCTGCAGGATAATGAACTGATAAGTAACTTAAAATTGCGGGCGAGCTGGGGCCTTAATGGTAATTCCAATATCCCTACCAATGCTTTAGTTAATATTTATGATGCGGCATATCACTCGGGTGTATCAGGTACTAGCTATGGTCTCGCAGGAAACGAAACAGGTGCTCTTTATTCTGGATATCGAAAAGTTCATACAGGGAACCAGAATTTACAATGGGAATCAACAACTCAAACGAATTTAGGTCTAGATTTTGGATTCTTTGGTGGTGCCCTAGCAGGATCATTTGATTATTTTTATAAAAGGACGGAGGGAATGCTATATGAGCCCCCCTACCTCGCGGCAATCGGAGAAGCTGGGAATCAGTGGATAAATGCAGCAAATATGACTAATACAGGAGCTGAATTAATTGTAACTTATTTTAGTAAACCTGTAGGAGATTTTTCTTATTCAATAACAGGTAATCTTAGTTCCTTTAGAAATGAAATTGATAATTTGCCTGAATCGGTTAGATACGCTTATGGGGGTAATGGATTGGATGATGACATTACTGGAAGACCTTTAAATTCATATTATGGGTTCATAGCCGATGGTCTGTTTAGAACACAGGATGAAGTAGATAATTCTCCAGAACAACAAGGGAAAGGCCTAGGAAGAATCAGATACCTAGATTTGAATGGCGATGGCCAAATTACCTGGGAACATGATAGGACGTGGTTAGGAGTTAGTGATCCGGATTTTGCCTATGGATTGAATTTTGAAGCCAAATATAAAAATTTAGATTTTTCCATGTTCTGGCAGGGAGTTGCAGGAAATACAGTAAAGAATGACTGGAAAACATACAGTGATTTTTGGAATGTATGGACTCAGCAAGGTTTCAATCATTCAACCCGTTTAATAGATGCGTGGTCTCCAACTAACCCTGATTCTGATATTCCTGCGGCATCATTGATAGATCCTAATGATGAGAAAAGATTATCTACATATTTTATGGAATCTGGCTCTTATTTAAAACTTAGACACGTTGAGCTGGGATATACGATTCCTGAGAATTTTGCATCAAGGGCTGGTTTTCAGAATGCAAGGCTTTATGTTAATGCTCAGAATCTAGTAAATCTCACAAAATGGTGGGGAGATGATGCCTTTACTGGGATCGATCCTGAAACACCTAGCCAAGCCGGGGAGTATTCCGCCCCTTATTTAAGACCTCAGATTTTTTTAGTAGGCATCAATGTATCACTCTAATTTCTAATCTCTTTTACACATGAAAAATTTAAAAATTAACATAATTTTAGGTTTATTGGTTATTTCTATCACCAGTTGCCAAGAAGAGTTCCTGGACGTAAACCCCAAAGGAGCCCTCACAGAGGATCAAATATCTTCACCGGATAAGCTTGATGGTTTGGTCACTGCGGCTTATGCTTTTATGCCCAGATCAAATGTTTTTGATACCTTTAATCCTTGGTTGAGCAGTTTCAGGTCTGATGATGCCTATAAAGGTGGAGGCGGATTGAGTGATCAAACGCCCTGGTATCAGATGGAAACCTTTTCCTTGGTTACCTCTAGTCTTGGAAATAATGATGGTGCCTGGTTTCGTGGTTATCAAGGAATCTCGAGGACTAATACTGCAATCAATGCCATAAATAATGTTGATGACTCGGACTATCCTCAAAAACAAGAGCGTATTGCCGAATTACGCTTCCTTAGGGGTTATATTCATTTTAAAATGAAAAGACGCTGGAAGTGGATCCCTTTTATTGATGAGTCTGAGACCGCTGAAACCATTCCTGAAATTTCAAATCATCCTGATGATATGGCAAATGATTTGCCCCTTTGGCAAAAAATAGCCGATGACTTTAAATTCGCTGCTGAAAACTTACCGGCAAAGCAGGAAGAAGTGGGAAGGGCTAATGGATATGTGGCAAAAGCATTTTTGGCCAAAACACTTCTTTGGATGGCATATCCCCAGGATGAAAATCACCAGGTTTCTGGTCTTGATGCCGAAAAACTTAATCAAGCTCTTGTTTATATTAATGATATAATAGACAGCGGTGAATTTGATTTGGAACCGGATTTCGCCCATAACTTTATGTTGGAGTTTGATAATGCTTCTTCAGAATCTATTTGGGAACTTCAATTTACTATAGATGATGGTACTCCCCGCGGGAATGTAAATGAGGGTAATGGTCTCACGTCTCCCTGGTGGCCCCCGTATTTTCAGTGCTGTGATTTTCATAAGGGGTCTTACAATATAGTAAACGCTTTCAGAGTTGATGAAAACGGAGTTCCTCTTTTTGATTCATATAATGAAGCGGAATTAAAGAATAACTATGAACAGTATTTTGATAATAATACTTTTGATCCCAGGTTGGGACATACTATTGCAGTTCCGGGCTTCCCCTGGAAATATCAAGAAGTGCTATACGATAGTAGCGGAACGAGAGACCCTGGAATTTATGGATATTTGCATTCTTTAAAAGAAAATGTGACTACCGATAGTCCTGGATTGTGGGATGAATTTTGGATGTTTAATTCGAAGAACCAGTCTGAGGTACGGTTTGCTGAAATTCTGCTGTGGAAAGCAGAAATACTTATAAAAACCGGTCGTCATGAAGAGGCACTACCTTTAATTAACCAAATTAGAGAACGTGCTGCGAATCCTGTGGAGAAATTAAGATTACCTGATGGCACCTATCCTACTAGTTATGTAGTAAAACCTTATGTTGATGGGGTTAATATTAATTGGACTCCAGAGAATGCATGGGAGGCTCTGGTTTGGGAAAATCGATTGGAGATGGCTATGGAAGGTCGTCGTTTTTATGACTTGGTTCGATGGGGGATCGTCGAGGAGGTGATGAATGCCTATTTTGAAAAGGAAAGTCAGCGTCATTCTTGGCTTAACGCTGCTTATTTCACAGCAGGTCGTGACGAATATTTACCAATTCCACAAAATCAAATTAATTTTTCACAAGGAGTTTATAAGCAAAATCCAGGATATTAAATTTTAATTTCAAATATTTAAGTTATGAAAAAACACCTATTATATTTTTCTGTTTTATGTCTGGTCTTTTCGACTAGTTGTTATAAGGATGAGGTAATTGACACTAAACCGGGAGAATCGCTCGATTCCGTAACCAACCTCCAAGCCCAAGTGTCTGAAAATGATATTTTGCTTTCCTGGGATCTTCCGTCTACTTATCCTTCTTCGGTGATTCAACCGGTTTCTGTTCAGATCGAGGTACGTATCAATGGAAATAAGGAAGGGGGCGCCATAGTTATTGCAGATAATCCAGAAAGCTATATTTTTTCCACCTATGACCCGGAAAATGAGTATAGATTCACGGTCAAAGTTATGGCTAATATAGAAACAACTGAACCGCATGTTTCAGACTTGCTATATTCCTTGGGAGAAACAGTAGGGCTTTAAGAAGATTAAAGAAAATATCAGTTATTTTGGTAAAAATGACTGGCGAACATGGAGTTTTTCATTTTCGCCGTAAATGCAATTATGATTGATTTTCTTCAGTTTTTTATAATATAATAGCTTGTGGGAACAATCCTTTGGGGATAATAGAATTTAGAGGAAAACATTGCATTTTTGAAGGAAACAGTTGTAATAATTTAAAATATAGAAATGTCAGAAATTACCATATACGATGAAAAATAATTCTAACCGACGTTTGTTTTTAAAAAATTTAGGAGTGACAGGTTTGGGTGCTTCTATATTGCCCGGAGTTCTTTTTACGCAAAAAGTAAAAGCTCAGAATTCTGCTGAATCAGAGAATAAGGAGCCAAAGGAATATATTTTCAGGAAAAAAAAGCGGGAATATAATGCACCTTATTTCGGGGAATTATTAGGTAAGATAGCGTACCCAATAGGTGGAATGGGGGCAGGAATGTTTTGTCTGGAAGGTACAGGTTCTATTTCTCATATGTCCATTCGTCACCGTCCTGAGTTGTATCATACCCCCAATATGTTTGCTGCTATCGCTGTAAAGGGGATCGAAAAAGGAGTTAAAGTACTAGAGGGGCAGGTTCCCGATTGGAAATTGTTTGGACCAAGGGGTACGGCGAATGGAGGACATGGATCTAATTTTGGATTACCACGTTTTAAGAAAGCTATTTTTAAAACAAATTTTCCTTTTGCTTCAATTAATCTGGAAGATGAAGATTTACCTCTTGATGTTGAACTCATAGGCTGGAGCCCTTTTATTCCAACGGATGAAGATAATTCTGGTCTTCCCGTTGGAGCCCTTGAATACAAGTTCGTGAATACTGGAAATGAGAGACTGGAAGCGGTCTTTTCATATAATTCGGAAAATTTTGTGCAATTCGGGAAGAACAAAGGGTCGATAAATGGGATTGCCAATGGATTCATTCTGAACCAAAAAGGAAAGGAGGAAAAGGCACATCTTAGTGGCCATTTCGCCATTTTTACAGATGATGATAACACGGTAGTTGATCATTGTTGGTTTCGTGGCGGTTGGTTTGACCCACTTACTATGGTTTGGGACACAATAAAAGAAGCTAAACTCAAATCGAACGAGCCTGTAGATGAGGGAGCTCCAGGCGCCTCGTTGTTCGTGCCTTTCGAATTGGAACCTGGTGAAGAAAGAACCGTTCGGGTAATGATGGCCTGGTATGTACCGGAGTCTGATTTAAAGTTTGGAGAAATAGGCGAGGATGAGGCTTGTGCGGGGTCTCCCAATTGTTGTACTTCTTCCACTTCTTTAGGCCCGGGGGGAGATCAACAACATACTGCTCTTACATATAAACCCTGGTATGCAAGTAAGTTTAAGAATATTGACGAGGTAACAGCATACTGGAAGAAGAACTACAAGGAACTCCATGATAAATCACGCCTTTTTTCCGATGCATTCTATTCCAGTAGTTTACCACCAGAAGTTTTGGAGGCCGTTGCAGCCAACTTGACCATTCTAAAATCTCCTACGGTAATGAGGCAGTATGACGGACGCTTGTGGAACTGGGAAGGATGTAGCGACGATTCGGGTTGTTGTCACGGTTCGTGCACCCATGTTTGGAATTACGCACAGGCCATTCCCCATTTATTTCCTGCCCTGGAAAGAAGCTTACGTCATGCGGAATATTGCGAAGATCAGAATACGGAAGGGCATCAGGTTTTTCGTTCAAACCTTCCAATTTCGCCAACCACACATGACTTTCATGCTGCCGCAGATGGACAGCTTGGTGGAATAATGAAGGTTCACAGAGAATGGCGAATCAGTGGAAATCATGAATGGCTCGAAAAGATGTATCCCATGGTCAAAACCAGTATGGATTACTGTATTCGAACATGGGATCCAAAGAGAAAAGGTACTTTGGAAGAGCCTCATCACAACACTTATGACATAGAGTTCTGGGGTCCGGATGGCATGTGTACCAGCTTCTATTTAGGAGCACTGTTGGCTATTTCAAAAATGGGAGGATTCTTGAAGGAGGATGTGTCATTATACAAAGAGCTCTATGCCAAGGGGAAAAAATATATGGAAACCGAACTCTATAACGGAGAGTATTTTATTCAGAATATTCAATGGACCGGTCTGGAGGCTCCCAACCCTGTTGAAGCTCAATCTTTTAATACAGAATATTCAGAGGAAGCTCTTGCTGTGTTAAGAGAGGAAGGCCCTAAATATCAATATGGCAAAGGATGCCTTTCGGATGGGATTCTTGGAGGGTGGATAGCAAATATGTGCGGACTGGAAGACCCAGTAGATAAGGAGAAAATTAGAAGCCATTTAATGGCGGTCCATAAGTATAATCTCAAACCCGATTTAACTGACCATATCAATCCGCAGCGCCCTACTTATGCCCTTGGGAATGAGGGGGGCTTGCTCCTGTGTTCCTGGCCAAAGGGAGGAAAGCTTTCCCTGCCTTTTGTATACAGTAATGAAGTATGGACCGGAATTGAATACCAGGTAGCATCTCATTTGATGTTAATGGGACAGGTGGAAGAAGGACTGGAAATAGTTCGCTTTTGTCGTGACCGGTATGACGGTCGCGTAAGAAATCCTTTTAATGAATATGAATGTGGCGCGTGGTATGGCCGAGCATTGGCAAGCTATGGAATGATAGAAGGTCTAACAGGGGTGCGATACGATGCGGTTGATAAAGTATTGCATATAGATTCCAAAATTGGGGATTTCACCAGTTTTATTTCTACTGAAAAGGGATTTGGTACTGTGGAATTTCATAATGGACAGCCATCTTTGGATATTGCCATGGGGGAGATAGACGTGAAAAAGGTGCTTGTTTCAGGTCAGGAAGTAAAATTAAAAGTATGATCAAAGGTAAAAAATGAAATTACATTTAGTAAAAAATTTTTCGGAAAGTTGAATGCCTATGGGTATAAAGAATGACCGTTCGGAACCGATAGAAAGAGAAATGAGGATAGATTAATTACCAACAATCAAGGGGAAAAAATTGAAGGGTATTAAATTTAAGAGGAATCCCCAGATCCTGCTAATTAGAGCATAGTATGAATAGTAAATAAGATCCATGAACGTTAGAAATCAGACCATAGTATCGATTCGATATCTGCTAAAAAATAATAAGGGAGAAATATTAGAAGACCGAATGGAAGGAAATCCAGTCACTTATTGTCATGGCATTGGGCAGATTAGGCCAGAATTAGAGAAAAAGCTCTATGGTTTAGAAATTGGGGACAAGAAAACTTTTAATTTTTCACAAGAATTTAGCGGGTGCGACAAAAATAACCAATATTCCTGTGAGGTAATTATAGATAATATCAGATGGGCCAGTGAAGAAGTATTGAGAAGGAGCCGGGTATTTCAAATGTCTAATGAACAATGCGATAAAAATTGCCAATGTTAAGATATTCATAAAATTATGAATCATAGGACCTCCATGTTGATGCCATATTTCTAACCAGAAATTTCAAAGATAGGGTGCAGAAAATGGTTACGAAGCAATTCTTTACTGGAACTTCAAAAAGACAACCTAGATCCAAATGGCTTCCTTTTTATAGTTGGAAATGGTAACTTTTTGTCCTTTGGCGACTTCCTGTTTTTTATTGCCAAAAGGTGTAAGCTTGTTAAGCAGCATTCCATTAATGGAAAAAGTAAGGAACCTTAAATTTCAAACCATATTAGCGGAAGTAAAAGCTGAGAATAAAGCCAGTTATAGTGGTAAATATATTGGAGTCTCTATCATGGTTCTTGCAGCTGTTGGCTAGGTAATGATCATCTTTAACAGAAATTAAGGATTTATTTGAAAATGCTGAAAGGATTGAAAAATTAAATAAATAAATTTAAAAATAAAAACAAATGAAATTTTTTATAGATACGGCTAATCTCACCCAAATAAAGGAAGCACAAGCCCTGGGTATTCTTGATGGGGTAACAACAAATCCTTCCCTGATGGCTAAGGAAGGAATTACAGGAAAAGAAAATATTTTACAGCATTATCTGCATATATGTAAAATCGTTGAAGGAGATGTTTCTGCTGAAGTGGTATCTACAGATTTTGATGGAATAATGAGGGAAGGCGAGGAGCTATCAAAACTTCATTCGCAAATTGTTGTAAAAGTTCCAATGATAAAAGAGGGGATAAAAGCGATTAAATATTTTTCCGATAAAGGAATACGAACAAATTGCACCCTTGTTTTTTCAGCTGGTCAGGCACTTTTGGCTGCAAAAGCAGGTGCTACCTACGTTTCTCCTTTTATTGGTAGGTTAGATGATATTTCAACAGATGGGCTGGATTTGATCTCGGATATCAGGCTTATTTATGACAACTATGGATTTGAGACGCAAATTCTGGCAGCATCCATCAGGCATAGTATGCACATAATTAACTGTGCAAAGTTAGGTGCCGATGTTATGACGGGACCATTGTCTTCAATTGAAGGTTTACTAAAGCATCCCCTCACTGATAGTGGGCTGGAGAAATTCCTTGAGGATGCCAAATCCTTTAACCTGTAAGTCATGAAAATCAAGGAATTGGAAGATTTTACAATCCAGGTGCGCAGGGATATTTTAAGGCAGGTTCACAAGAACAAGCAGGGGTTTATGATACTCCTGGCGATGAGACTTTTAGCCTTCAGTCTGGGCTGATGATAATATACTTTACGCTGCCAATGGTGATGTCAAAGGCTTTGATTTAAATAAAAATTGCGCTGATATTTTAGGAGCTTTGCTCAGGCGAACGATGGATTATAGATTAAATAAAACTAATTAAGAAATAGATCAGCTCTGCTACAAGGAGGAATGGAGAATTTTCAATAGTTCATGTTCAGTGTACAGACCAACCAGGAGATATAGAGATTAAAGCTACAGCCAAAGTTTGGAACCAGCAATAATCACTGTTAGGACTAAAATACTAATTAATCAGTTGATTCCTTTAAGATGAAAATCACTATGAAATCAGTAAAATTAACAATGAAAATTGCTTCCTGGAGGTGTTTCTCATTGAAAACGGATATTTTCTTAAAACTATCGCTAATTCTAGTTGGGAGCTATCTTTTTCAAGCATGTTCTGCCGGGAAAAGCACTGAGATGCCCAAACAGCTCAGAAATTATATTGCAAATATTGAATATTCCGATCTTGGTGAATCTTCACCAAAGATCCAATACGAGGTTCTACCTGACAATAAGGTGAAAGTATTACTGAGCTGGGATTTAAAGGACACTTTGTTATTAGACGATTGGCAGGTGAAAATAACACCTTCCTTCAATCCTGATTTTCATTGGAGCCCGCATTTAACACCCACGGATGAGCATATTATCCCACAGCATGTTTTTCGTGCTCCTGCCCTTATTGTATCCTCCGATGAGCAACAGCTGAGCATTCTTCCTGACTTGGACATAATGAAAAAGGCTTACCCTGTCGAATGGTATATGGACCTGAACGCTCAGGAAAACTTCCTGGTTTTGGGTCTAAGTAAATCTAAAATAAAAGAGCATGTATTGTATACCCGTGATTCCGGAGCCATTTATCCTCCGGGGGAAGTTAATTTTGGGTTTTATATTATTCCCAAAGAAAAACAGGCAGGTTTAGGAAATCCCTGGAGAGAAATCAACGCTTTTTTCTGGAAAAATTGGGGCACATCTCTTTACGGAAAAGGAGCTCCATTACCTGAAAAAGATTTTGAGCCCTATGTTCAACACACTTATACTTGGGCATTTGATCATTGGAAAGATAAGGTTTGGCAACATTTTATCAATGAAAATGGTGAAGACGTTGGTGCACCCATATTTATCGTCAATTATACCAAGAGTCCAAATTTTTCTGGAGAACCTACTAACCGGGAGTTCACTTCTATTTGGAACCAAGCTTGGTTTAATTCTCTGCGATCAGCCTCGGGGCTATATCGTTATGCACGAAGAACCGGTAATGAGGAACTTTTGGAATACGCATTAAAAACCAAGGAATTGGCACTTTCGTTCCCACAAAAAGAAGGATTTTTTTATAGTGTAGTAGCCCCAGAAGAAAAATCGTATAAACCAGGGGAGCCTTGGAAAAGCTATTATTATGGGAATTCAAATAGGAATCCCTACACATCTGAGGTGAAGAAGGCGCCTTTTCATGTGCTGGATATGAGTTTTACTGCCTTTCAGATGCTAAATTGGTATGAAGAGTTGGAAAACGATGAACGTTTACTGGAATACGCCACTACCTATGCAGATGCATTGATCGAAATCCAGGATGAGAATGGATTTTTCCCCGGCTGGCTTTCAATAGATACTTTGAAACCCATGGTTCATCTTAATCAATCGCCAGAAACTTCAATGTCAGTAACATTTCTGTTGAAAATGTTCGAGATCACAGGGAATGAGATATACAAAGATTCAGCTGTGAAAGCGATGAACGCAGTTATTGAAGCAATTATTCCTGTGGGAAGATGGGAGGATTTCGAGACCTATTGGTCCTGTAGTAGCTATGGATCTCAAGACCTTTTAAATAAAAAGGTAAAAAGAAATAATATGTATAAGCAAAACAATCTCTCCATGTATTGGACCGCGGAGGCACTTTTAGCTATTTATGAAACAACTAAAGAGCAGAAATATCTTGAATATGGTCAGCGCACCTTAGACGAATTGTTAATGACTCAGGCAGTGTGGCAGCCTCCATACATGTACGTACCAGTTTTCGGAGGATTTGGGGTAATGAATGCAGATGCCGAATGGAATGATTCCAGGCAAAGTTTGTTTTCGGGCTTAATCCTGAGGTATGGAGAAGTATTAGATCAGGAGGAATTTATTCAAAGGGGCATCGCTGCACTAAAAGCCTCTTTTTCAATGATGTACAGTTCAGAAAATCTGGTGACCAAAAAACAATGGGAAGCAAGGTATCCTTTTTTTGGAGAGGAAGATTATGGATTCATGATGGAAAATTACGGTCATAATGGAACCACCGACAAGAATGGAATCGGCATAGGTGAATTTACCATTTATGACTGGGGGAATGGAGCTGCTGCAGAGGCTTATAATAGATTACTAGATAAATATGGAAAAGACTTTTTGAAATTACTTTCTCATGAAGATAATTAGAAGTGTTACGATAGATGGAATGAAATTATGAATTAAAAGTAAAACAAATTTACCGTGTTTATTTATGGTCACCTAGGAGACAAAACCCGATTAAGCTACTCCCTCTTTCACTTACATATCGAGCCGGAGTTTAAAATTTGCCTTACCCTCTCTTGAAACTATTACCAACTTTTACAGTAAAGCGATTTTTGTACTCCTTACAAAAAGATTCCTTATCTCCTTCATTTTATTGAAAGGAATTCCCTCTTGCTTTGATACTGACTTTTTTTGAACTTAATCAAGGAGTTTCTTAGATCGTTTTTAACAATGGGTTTTAAGAGATAATCAAAGGCCATTGAATTTAAAACTCCGAATTGCATATTCGTTATGAGTCGGTGTAATATTGCGGGAGGGTGATTCTCCATTTTATCCATTCTGTTAAACAAATAGTCCTCGTTCAATTGAATATCTAAAAAAATAAGATTAGGTTTTGAATTTCATTGAATCATTGTAAGCCATTTTCTACCGAATAATCTGTCCCACTATTTCTATTCAGGGCCAATTCCGAAATTAGTTGGGCAAGTCTCCTCGAGGCTATACTTTCATCTTCAATAATTGTTGTTTTTAATTTCTGCCTTAATTCTAATCCCAAGTTTAAAAAGCTTATTTTAGTCCATACTCGGCATAAACTTAGGTTTTAAACAGACTGCCTTTATGCTTCAGCGTGGAAAATTTAAATAAATGATACGATTATGAATATGTTTTCGAACAATGAAGCCGAATCCGTAGAAGAATATCTTTTGATGGTACCTGACGATCGCAAGAAAGATATTAATTTTCTCTACGATTTTATTTAAAAAGCAGTTCCGAAACTAAAACCTTATTTTGCTTTTAATATGATCGGTTACGGTTCATTACTATCTTGATTCAAAAAACAAAAAAGAGATTGGCCTATAATTGCCTTGGCAAATCAAAAGAATTATATAAGTATTTAAGTTTGTGCAATTGTTGAGGATAATGCTGCGGAAGAAAAATACAAAAAGGAGCTAGGTAAACTTAGTAAGGGGATAAGTTGCATTAGATTTAAGAAAATTGAGGAAATCAATCTAGAAACTCTTAAAATAATATTAAAGCTTGCTAAAAAAAATCCTGGGGTTCCAGGTGCTTCCTTAGTACGTATGTAGTTTGGTTTTCACCTAAATAAATATTTGTTAATCCGGTAGGTGTTTTTTCATGTTTTTTGGCGCGAAAAAACACAGGTTTTAAATCGCGCCGATGAGCTTAATTCAAACTCTTTCCCGTAATCCCAATTATT
>Ga0314774_1000541_pt1 | contig 29605 bp, 32 predicted proteins | sample MetaGCBIA2018_FD_204515 | JGI IMG/M metagenome (GOLD analysis project Ga0314774, IMG submission 204515) | Cryopeg brine microbial communities from Beaufort Sea near Barrow, Alaska, United States - CBIA 2018 | ecosystem: Environmental > Aquatic > Marine > Coastal | place: USA: Alaska | collected...
CTTATCTGGTTTATTGCGCAGTGGGAGGTAGGAGTAGTCAGGCAGCTCAGTTAATGCAAAAACAGGGCTTTAATAGTGTGTATAACTCGAAAGAAGGCTTCTCAGCACTCAAAGAAGTTGGTGTTGATGTAGATTAAAAAGTTGCAGCTTAAAACATTTACATGATCAAATATGAAACAATGTTTATTGTGAGGTAGAGATTAATGATGCCTTTGCAAACCAATCCTGTAAATTTAACAATTATTAATTTTCCCCGGTAGAGGAAAGTTAAGCGGGGATTCATTTGTCGTTAATATTAGTTACACATCCTTTTGTTATTCATTATTGTTCTGTTTTAGAAAATTGCAGAAAAAAATAACCGCAAAGGGCGCAAATATTTGCAATTTATTGATTACCATTTTTTATGCAAACAGGTTGATTTGCCTATTCACTTTAATAGTTAAACTGATTGTTTTATTTCCGTTTTCATTTTCTGCAATCATTTTTTTTTCTTTGTGTCCTTTGTGTTTTTTTTCTTGGCGAGCTTTGCGGTAAAAAAGGAACGAAGCAAAATTGCAATTCTCAATAGGCATCTATAAAACAAACCACATTGTTCTAAAACATAGCCTTCATTATTTAATTTTGAGATTGCAGATTTAACTATCAAAGTTGAAGAGCCCAGTTTCCCCGGTTATAGTTTTCCAGGTTGGTTAAATACAAAATCCATCAATTCATTATAGATTATTAGAAATGGTTGAATCCTTTTATGCTTTAGCATTTATAAAAATGTAAGGGTCTATTTGAAAGTAATAAGCAGATAAAGTTAAAAGTGCAAATAGGATAGATTTGGAGGTTACTCGTCTGGATTTGAATACAGATTTAAATTCTTCCTATTTAGTAATTAAAAAATTGCCTGATGAAGATAAAATAGATTCAACCATAAAAAAAGCTAAAATATTAGCACTTTAAAAAAATATTTACTGAAAGGATGATGGTTGTCATATTCTTCTAATTGAAGGTTTCGTTATATTTACAAAGATATAACGAAAATGAAATGATCAGCATTGAAGAAGCTATACAAGCTGTAAAAATTAATAGTTTTGAGGTCTCAAAAGAAATTAAAATTCCTATTGACAAAATCAGAAATTCAATCTTATTCAGGGATATATATTCTCCTATAAATATGCCTCCATTCAGGCAAGCAGCTATGGATGGTTATGCAGTAAATTCACATGATGATCTGTTATATACATTAGTTGGAGAGGTAAAAGCAGGTGATAGCCATCAACCCCTTTTAAACAAGGGAGAAGCTGTTAGGATTTTTACCGGTGCAGCTGTTCCGGATTCTGCAAATGCAGTCATTATGCAGGAAAAGGTTGTGGCCAGGGAAAATGAAATAACAATTGAAGCAAAACTACCAATTGGATTAAACATCCGTTTATTAGGTGAACAAGTTAAAAAAGGCCAATTAGCTTTAAAAAAAGGAACAAAGTTAACACCGGCAGCCATAGGTTATTTAGGCTCATTAGGAATAAATGAAGTTTCCGTTTATAAAAAACCTTCTATAGCATTAATCTCAACTGGTAACGAACTTGTTGAAACTGGACAAACCTTAACTTATGGAAAAATATATGAAAGCAATTCTTTAATGCTTCAAAATGCTTTGATAAATCTTGGGTTTGATGCTGTTTCTATTCATAAAGTTGAAGATAATTATCTCGCGACATACACCAAATTACAAGATGTTATTTTAAAAAATGATATGGTAATCATTTCAGGCGGTATTTCAGTTGGTGATTATGATTTTGTTGGGAAGGTATTAAATGAATTAAATGTAGAAGAAGTTTTTTATAAAGTAAATCAAAAACCAGGAAAGCCTTTATATTTTGGAAAAAAAGGGGATACACTATTATTTGCACTTCCCGGAAATCCAGCAGCTGCATTAACCTGTTTTTACATGTATGTTTATACAGCGTTACAAAAAATGTCAGGATTCAAGGAAGTTACCTTGCCAAAAGTTATGGCAAAATCTACTTCAGGTTTTGTGAAAAATGGAACTCGACCACAAATTTTAAAAGCTATTTATAAAGAAGGTGAAGTATCTATTTTAGAAGGTCAAAGTTCTGCCATGTTACAAACATTTTCAATATCAAATGCGCTGGTTAAAATGCCCGAAGATTTAAAACAGATTGACATAAAAGATATAATTGAAGTTATTTTACTTCCATTTTAAAAAGTAGCTAATGAATTTTAAAATAAAAAGTAGGATATGGATAGAACAAGATGGCGAAGAATTCCTGGGTGAAGGAAAGATACAATTATTAAAAGCTATAGAAGAAACCGGTTCTTTATCAAAGGCAGCTAAATCTATTCCTATTTCATATAAAAAAGCATGGCATCTTATTGATGCCGTAAACAAATCGTCAAAAAAACCTGTCACTATTAATAGTGTTGGAGGCAAAGGTGGAGGCGGATGCGAATTAACACCTTATGGAAAATCCATAATAGTTGTATTTGATGAGATAAACAAAAAGTGTTGGGAATTTTTGGATGTTCAACTTGAAAAAATAAAAAATTTATAAGGATGTTTGAAATAGAAAACATTTATTTATTCTTGATAATATTACCTATAGTTTCATTCCTATATTCCAGTGTTGGTCACGGTGGTGCAAGTGGTTATTTAGCATTAATGGCATTGTTTTCCTTTGCTGTAGAGACCATGAAACCTACAGCGCTTTTGCTTAATTTGTTCGTTGCCGGGATTTCGTTCTATTATTTTTATAAAGAAGGATTTTTTAATAAAAAGTTATTTATATCATTTGCAATAGCCTCTGTTCCATTAGCTTTTTTAGGTGGGACTATTGAAATTGATGCATCTATCTACAAAAAAATATTAGCTGTTCTATTGGTGTTTGCAATTTTAAAAATGTTGAATGTATTCGGAAAAGAAAGTGATAGTATAAAACAAGTAAAACTGTGGCAAGGTCTTGTTGTGGGTGGTGTTATTGGGTTTTTCTCCGGTTTAATTGGGATTGGTGGAGGCATCATTTTAACCCCCGTTATTTTATTGATGCATTGGGGGAAAATGAAAGAAGCAGCAGCGGTATCAGCATTATTTATCTGGGTCAATTCAGCCTCCGGTTTAATTGGACAACTGAGTACCGGAATTCGTGTAAGTACAGAGTCTTTTATATTGGTTGCAATAGCTGTAGTTGGTGGTATTTTAGGAGGTTACTTTGGCAGTAAAAAAATCAACAATCAAAACCTGCGCTATGTACTAGCTTTTGTGCTTGTAATTGCCTGTGTAAAATTATTTTATACCTAAGATGATAGAGAAAAAAGACATAACAGGTATTCTTCTGGCTGGCGGAAAAAGTTCCCGTATGGGAACTGATAAAGGCTTTTTGAAGCTGAATAAAAAATCGTTTATAGAATATAGTATGGAGGCATTACAACCTTTAGTTTCTCAAATGATTATAGTTGCTAATAATCCAGATTATGATGTTTTTAAGATAAAACGTATTGATGATCTTATTAAAGATGCTGGACCTTTAGCCGGGATTTATTCTGGACTAAAACATTCAAAAACGGAATATAATTTGGTGTTGAGCTGTGATATTCCTTTAATGAAAACTGAAATTTTAGAGAAACTTATAGAGGCACAAGATGGTTGTCAAGATGTTATACAAATTGTAAGCAATGGTAAATCAATGCCTTTAATAGCCTTGTATAAAAAGACTTGTGCAACAATATTTTACAAGCTTTTACAAAATGATGAACGACGACTGCACGTTGCCTTAAATCAATGTAAAGTAAAGAATATAATATTGAATTCTGAATACGACTTATTTACTAAAAATATTAATACACCAGAGGAGTTAAAAACAATAGCGTATGTTAATAACAATTAAATATTTTGGGTTACTTGCTGAGGTCACTAATTGTGAAGAAGAAATTATTGATTTTTCAGGAAGTCGTATTTCTGAATTATTAGAAGAGCTTTATACAAAGTATTCAAGTTTAAAAAATAAAGATTTTCAAGTTGCCCAAAATCAGGAATTAGCGCCTTTTGAAACAGCAATATTAAGTAAAGAAATCGTTTTACTGCCCCCATTTTCAGGGGGATAAATCATGGAGAGATACAATAGACATATTATACTTTCAGAAATTGGTCAAACCGGCCAAAACAAACTGTCAAAAGCTAAAGTTTTAGTTGTTGGTGCAGGTGGATTGGGTTGTCCTGTTTTACAATATCTTACAGCTGCCGGAGTAGGTACTATTGGCGTCATGGATTTTGATATTGTTGAAACTTCAAACCTTCAAAGGCAAGTATTATTTGGAACATCTTCTTTAGGTAAGAATAAAGCAGAAGCTGCAAAAAGCAGGTTATTAGATTTAAACGACACCATTACCATAAATTCATATCCTGAAAAATTAACCTTTCAAAATGCCATTGATTTATTCAATCAATTTGATATTATTGTCGATGGCACCGATAACTTTGAAACCCGTTATCTTATTAATGATGCTTGTGTTATATGCAACAAACCACTTGTTTTTGGTGCTATTTATAAGTTTCAAGGACAGGTGTCTGTTTTTAATTATGATAACGGGCCAAGCTTTCGATGTGCATTTCCGAAGAAACCAAAAAAGGATGCTGTTCCTAACTGTTCCGAAGTTGGAGTTATAGGGGTTTTACCGGGTATTATTGGAAGCATGCAAGCAAATGAAGTACTTAAAATAATCTTGGGAATTGGTCACGTACTTTCTGGTAAAATACTTTTTTACGATACTCTTAAAAATCAAACCACAATATTAACTGTTAAGAAATCAGAAGCTGAAATTCAGAAGGTGTTATTGAATAAAAATGAGTTTCATAAACAACAATTTGAAAATCATTGTCGGGTTGATGAACCAGGGATTTCAATAAAAGAAATTTTAAATAAAGCAAACATCCAATTTATAGATGTTAGAGAACCTCATGAACTACCTAAAGTTGAAGGAGTTCCTGTTACAAGAATTCCTTTAAGTGAACTGGAGAATTATCTTGAAAAAGTAAGTATTGATAAAGAAAAAGCCATTTTCTGTCAATCAGGAATTAGAAGTAAACAAGCCGTTTCTATTTTAAAACAAAACAATATTTACGATTGCTGTAGTATTAATGATGGTGCTTTAGAAATAAATAGATATATAAAAGAATTAAATAAACAAGCAGCAAATGAGTGATAAGAAACCTGCAAAAAGTGTTTTTAAAAAAGGCGCTATTTCATCCCAGTTCATTGGAGAGTCTATTGCAAAACATCAAACCAAAACGAGTATTGGTGCTCATAACATTTTTTTAGGCCAGGTACGTGCTGATGTGGTTGATGGCAAAACTGTAAAAGCAATTGAATATACTGCATATGAAGATATGGCGAATACTAAATTTCATGAGATTCGTGAAGCGGCTTTTGAAAAATTTGAGCTTACCTGTATGCATATTTACCACAGTTTGGGCAAGGTGAATGCCGGCGAAATATGTTTGTTTGTTCTTGTGTCTTCACCAAGGCGGAAAATGGTTTTTAAAGCTTTGGAATATATTGTTGAAGAGATAAAAGCCAATATCCCGGTTTTTGGAAAAGAGATTTTTGAAGATAGTTCACATCAATGGAAGAAAAACACATAAAAAGTGTTTTTTGTGGAATCGTTCAATCGTTCAATCGTTGATTTGTTTAATTGTTAAATATTTAAAATGTCGTATATATTTTCATTTGAAAAATTAAATGTTTGGATTGACTCAAAAGAGTTAATAAAAAGCATATACAATATTACAAAATTGTTTCCGGATGAAGAAAAGTTCGGTTTAACCAATCAATTACGAAGAGCTTCAATATCTGTAGCTTCAAATTTAGCAGAAGGAACATCCAGACAGACAAATAAAGATAAAGCACATTTTACAACATTATCATTCAGTTCGTTAATGGAGGTTCTAAATCAGATTATCATTGCCAAAGAATTGAATCTTTTGAGTGAAAATAATTATCAAGAGATTAGACCACAAATTGAAAAAATCTCCAATAAATTAAATGCATTAAGAAAAACTCAATTAAGCAATTAAACAGTTAAACAAATAAACATATAAAAGAATCAATATAATGGTTGATATAACAAATAAAACCTCCACATTAAGAACAGCTGTTGCCCAGGCAATAGTAAGAGTCAGTAAACAAGATACTATTACGGCTATACAAAATGACACAGTTCCTAAAGGAAACGTGTTTGCAATGAGTAAAGCTGCAGGATTATTAGGTGTCAAGCGAACTCCGGATATTCTTCCGGATTGTCATCCGTTGCCTATTGAATTCACAAGTGTTGATTATGAAATAAATGGATTGGAAATCACGGTTTTATTTACCGTAAAAACAATTTATAAAACAGGTGTAGAAGTAGAAGCTATGCATGGTGCCAGTGTGGTTGCATTGAATATGTATGATATGTTGAAACCCATTGATAAAGGGATTGAGATTCATCACATTAAATTGATCAATAAAAAGGGAGGAAAATCTGATTTTAGGGATCGGTTTAGAAAAGATTTAACGGCTGCAGTGATTGTGTGTTCTGACACAATTTCAGCCGGGGAAAAAGAAGATAGGGCTGGAAAGGCAATTATTGCAAAACTAGAGGAATGCAACGTTAAAATTACGGATTACGTGATTATTCCTGATGAAAAGGATATTATTCAAGAAAAAGCCCAAGATTATCAAGAGCAAGGAGTAGATCTTATTATTTATACCGGAGGAACAGGTCTTTCAAATAGAGATGTAACTCCAGAAGCTTTGACACCAATTTTAGATAGAAGAATTCCTGGTATTGAAGAAGCTATTCGTAGTTACGGACAAGACAGAACGCCTTTTTCAATGTTATCAAGAAGTATTGCCGGAACTATGAAGAACACCTTGGTTTTAGCCTTACCGGGGTCAACAAATGGTGCAAGGGAATCCATGGAAGCTATTTTCCCATCGGTTTTACATATATTCAGAATATTAAAAGGTGCTAAACACGATTAAATGAAAAATCAAAATAACATATTACAGGATTCCCACGGCAGAGATCATACGTATCTAAGAATATCTTTAGTTGAACGCTGTAATTTACGCTGTTTCTATTGTATGCCCGCAGAAGGTGTGCAATTAACCCCCAGAAGTCATATTATGACTTTTGAGGAAATTTATACAATAGCAAAAACCTTTGTGGATCATGGAGTTACAAAAATCAGATTAACAGGGGGCGAACCATTAATTAGAAAAGATATTCCTCTTATTTTAGAAAAATTAGCGTCATTACCTGTTGAACTATCTATTACGACCAATGCTGTTATCATTCATAAATTTATTGACACCTTAAAATTATATGGTGTCAATAACATCAATCTTAGTTTAGATACCTTGATAAGGGAAAAATTTAAGAAGATCACCCTTAGGGATCATTTTGAGATTGTATATAATAATATTTTCCTTTTAGTAAAAGAAGGCTTTAATGTAAAGATCAATGCCGTATTGATGAGAGGAGTTAATGATGATGAGATTATTGATTTCATTAAGCTTACCAAAGATTTACCGGTATCAATTCGTTTTATTGAATTTATGCCTTTTGATGGCAATAAATGGGATTTGAGCAAAATGGTTTCCTATGCAGAAGTGATGGCTTATGTAAATGAATCTTTTTCTGAAGCCGAGCTAGAACGTTTGCAAGATGCCCCAAATGATACCTCAAAAAATTATAAGATTAAAGGTTATAAAGGAAGTTTTGCAATTATAAGTTCGGTTACGAATCCGTTTTGTGACTCATGTAACAGACTTAGATTAACAGCTAACGGACAACTAAAAAATTGCTTGTTTTCTTCTTCAGAATCAGATTTGTTAACCACACTTCGTGAAGGAAAATCTATTGAGCCAGTGATTCAAAAAGCAGTACAGGGCAAATTTAAAATTAGAGGAGGCATGGATACATTGGAAAAATTACAAATGCCTAAATTACATACCCAAAATAGGAGCATGACCACGATTGGTGGATAAAATCACTTTTCAGGCAAAATACACGCCTTACTAAGATTCTTTAAAACAGGTTTTAATCCAAATTCCAGAGTTTGCTTCATGATTTTTGAATCGCCTTTATGGCATTGAAGACAAGCACCTACGAGAAGCATCGATTTTTGTTCTTCTAGATTAAATGGTCTAAAATCTGTTCTTGTAGAATTCACGACATTTTTGTCAACCTTTTTTAAGAAAGGAATCCATGCGTCTTCAGGTAAATTATCATGACTATTTAATGCATATTCAGGAGTGAAACTCCAAGTACCTTTTCCATTCTTAATGTCATAAATTAAAGAGCCTTTACCATAGCCCAATGTAGCAGAATTAGAGTGACAAGATTTGCAATCTCTTATTTCTTTTGTTGTAGTATGAGGTGAATTTGGAGCGTATAACCTATGAAAAGAGATGTCTTCTCCAATGTTACCTGTAAAGCTTCCTTTATCAATTGTTAAAATCATTCCTGGTATAGCCGGTTCAATAAGCTTACCTTCTTCTGTTTCTTTAACGCCCATAGCTGGTTGTGATGATGAAAATTCAGCTACATATTCTTTCCATTGGCCTTTCACAAATTTTTTGTCCAATAAATCAAAACCTCTTGATTCGTCTTCATCAAATTGATTATGGCAACCAATACAACGGGAAGTCCATGAAGAATGACACGTACTGCAACTCACATTTTTATGCGCATTATCTCTGGAACATACTTTAGATTGAGGATTTAATGCGTGTAAGCTTCCGTCATTTTTACTGATTAAAAATGCATTTCCCAAGGAATCAACATATGTATTGACCAGTGGATGACCATCTTTTTTGGCAACTATAAATTCTTTATCAGAATGCGAATAACTTCGATGTAAAAACACCAAAAGGCTTTCAGAATCTAAAGAATCATAAGGAATGGTATTGGGTTTTTCTTTAAAATGGCAATCGGCACATTGTAAAGCAACGGCATCCTCAGCATGAGTATAACTTTTGCCATTTCCCATCACTTCATGAGAAGAGTGACAATCTATACACAACAATCCCTTTGTATGATGTACATCTTCTTCAATATATTTGTAAACTCTTTTATCTTCCAAAACTTTATAACCTTCTTTATTGGTGATTTCACTTTCATCTAATAAGGTTTCCTGTAAGCCTTCATAATTTGTTGATATTCTGCTAGAGCGACTGTGACAACCAAAGCAATGAGTGTTATTTACAAAAATATCTGTTGAAGGATGGAATTGTGGTAATTCCTTTTTATCAGAAGCCAAATAGGTAGCCAAATCATTTTTAGCATCATCGGAATAATTTAGGTGACATGCATTGCAACCACCACCCCGGCTTAATTGATTAATTTCTCCAAACGAAGTTTTTTCTGCTCCTAAATGGCAGTTTGCGCATAAATCCCTTATATGTTTCTCTGCTGGAGTATTTTTTATGTTTTTTATATGATATTGATCGTTTGGACTATCTGCCTCGCCAAAAATGAATTTATCTACAGCAACAATTCCACTATTAGTGGTCATTAAGGAATTCTCAATTTTACTTAACTCATTGGGATGGCATTTTCCACAGGTTTCTTTAGCAGTAGATAAATTGCCAGGTATTAAAACCATGCCTTTGTGAGCTTCCTCTTTATCATAGGAAGACGTAATGCCTAAATGACAACTTGAGCAACCTATTAGTTCGGGATTGTGATAAATGGAGTAGCCTTTTGTGTCCTGATGGCATTTAAAACAAGATTCACCACCTACCACTTCAATATTTGTATACTCATTTTCATCAAAAACTGATGGTGTAAGAAAATCTCTATTTCTTACATATAAAAGTGTTAGAATCAGAAAAAGCACCAATATAAATCCACCAAAAAAATAATAGTTTTTTTTCATCTATTAAGCCGTTATTCAAAGTTACAATTATTTATAATGTTAAATATTTAAAAACTTCCTTTACTCTTCTTTTATTGATCCTTATGTAACATTTGTTACACATAATTGATTTATGTGTAACAAATGTTACATATATATACTTTATATGTAACATTTGTTACACATAAAGTATTGATTATATGACATTCATCATATAATTTAAGGGTATCTAAAAATATCTTTACAAAAGAAAAATATTAATTATTATGACTACTTCAAGAAGAAAATTTATCAAAATTTCTGCTTTAGGTTTAGGAGGTGTAGCAGTATCTACCAGTGCAATAAATATGTTTGGAGCAAATCCATATTTAAATGAGGTGGTTAGAGAAAGTGTTGCTGGAAAATTTAATAGAACCGCCACCTATTGTGAAGTTTGTTTTTGGAAATGTGCTGCCTGGGCATATACAAATGAAGACGGAGAAATAAAAAAAATTATTGGTAACGAAAACGATCCGCATTGTTACGGGCGTTTATGTCCCAGAGGAACTGGAGGCGTTGGGATGTACAATGACGAGGACCGGCTTAAAACCCCTTTAATCAGGGCAATGGTAAATGGGGAAGAAACCTATAGAGAAGCTAGCTGGGAGGAAGCTCTAGACTTAATTGCCTCAAAATTTAAAGGTATTAAAGAAACACATGGCGCGGAATCTATTGCACTACTTAAACATGGTTCACCCGGGAGTCATTTAGAGCATTTATTCAAAGCTTATGGATCTGACACCATTGCAGAACCGGCTTATGCACAGTGCAGGGGCCCAAGGGAAACAGGATTTGGTTTAACTTTCGGTTCCTGGATAGGTTCTCCTGAACCAACAGATATAAGAGACACCAAATGTCTTGTGTTAATAGGCTCGCATATTGGTGAAAACATGCACAATTCTCAAGTGCAGGAAATGTCAGATGCTATCGATAATGGCGCTACAATTATTACTGTAGATCCAAGACTTTCAACAGCGGCAAGTAAATCGGAACACTGGTTGGCTATAAAACCTGCGACCGATATTGCTTTATTACTTTCCTGGATGCATGTTTTAATTGAAGAAGGCTTATATAACAAAAAATATGTTGAGAAATACGGATATGGATTTGATCAGTTAAAAGAACACGTTAAGCAGTTTACACCAGAATGGGCATATGGCATTACAACAATAAAACCTGCCGAAATTAGAAAAACGGCGCGTATTATGGCTGCTGCTGCTCCTTCGGTAATTATACACCCAGGCCGGCATGTAGTTTGGTATGGTGACGATTCTCAAAGAGAAAGAGCTATTGCAATGCTTAATGGCTTACTAGGTTCCTGGGGGAATAGGGGTGGATTTTACTTTAAAGAAAGTCTTAAAGTTCCGAAATTCCCACATCCGGAATATCCTGAACCAAAATGGGGATGGAAAGAAATTGGTGAAAAATACCCTTTTGCAGAAATGGGCATTACTACTGATTTAGTTAAAGCAACAATTCCAAGCGAGGATAATAAATACCCTATTAAAGCTTGGCTCGTTGCCGGCACTAATTTGGTCAATACGCTGCCTCAACGTGAAAAAACTATAGAAGCTATAAATGCTGTAGAGTTTATGGTTGTGGTGGATACCATGCCAATGGAAATTACAGGTTATGCAGATGTTGTTCTTCCGGAATGTACTTATTTGGAGCGTTATGACGGCATTCGTTCTGCTACCAACAGAACACCTTCTATTGCTCTCAGACAACCAGTTGTTGAACCGAAATACGATTCAAAACCGGCCTGGTGGATAAGCAAAGAAATAGGAGAACGCCTTGGGTTGCATGATTATTTTGATTACAACGATTTTGAAGAAGTGATTGATTGGCAATTACATGAGCTGGGAACCTCACTGGAAGAAATGAAAAAAATTGGGGTTAAAACATTTGAGAGAAAATCCGGACCACTTTATTTAGAAGAAGGACAAGATCATTATTTCTACACACCTAGTGGAAAAATAGAATTTTACTCTCAGCAATTAGCTGATAAAGGATTTGACCCAATGCCACTATATACAGCTCATCCAGAACCACCTCAAGGTTTTTATAGATTAAATTATGGCAGATCTCCTATGCACACTTTTAGCAGAACCATTAATAACCCTAATTTAAACGATTTAAAAAGTGAAAATACACTTTGGGTAAACCCAAAAGTTGCTAGAATTTTAGGATTGAAAAAAAATCAAGAGGTTTGGTTAAAAAATCAAGATGATATTGTGTCTACTTTCTGTATAAAAGTAAGAGTTACAGAAAGAGTGCGATGGGATTCTGTGTATATGTATCACGGTTTTGGCCATAACAACGAAAAATTATCAAGGGCCTTTGGAAAAGGTATAAGTGACACCGAACTAATTACAAAAATAGCTGTAGATCCACTTATGGGAGGAACCGGGCTTAGAGGAAATTTTGTTTCAATTTTAACTGAAAATCCACATAAAAATATTGAGATATGAGATATGCAATGGTAATAGACACCTTGAAATGTGTTGGATGTAGCGATTGTGTTGTTGCTTGTCAAACAGAAAATGACGTACCAATTGGATATTGCAGAGATTGGATTATAGAAACTGTAAGTGGGACTTATCCAAATGTAGATTTAGAATTAAAATCTGAAAGATGCAACCATTGTGATAACGCACCTTGTGTAAGGTGTTGCCCTACTGGTGCAAGCCACACGGTTGAAGGAGGAATTGTATTGGTAACTGCCGATGAGTGTATTGGCTGTGGTGCTTGTATAGAATCTTGTCCTTATGATGCACGTTACCAGCATCCAGATGGATATGTAGATAAATGTACTTTCTGTCATCATAGATTAGAAAAAGGCCAACTTCCTGCATGTGTATCAGTTTGTCCTACCAAATGCATGTATTTTGGTGATTTAGACAATCCAAATAGTGAAGTCTCTCAATTATTAAAAAACAGAAAACACAAAACATTAGCTCCAGAAGCAGGAACTAACCCACATGTTTTTTACTTAATTTAAATTTAAAATTATGCAAGAAGAATTAATTACAAGCGGAAGGAATATTCCGAATATAGATCCTTCATTACAAATATGGCACTGGCCAATATCGCTATACCTATTTTTAGGAGGACTTGCAGCAGGAATCCTATTTTTTGCAGCCTTGTTTTATGTGTTGGGAAAAGAAAAAGAGTATCCAACAGCTGTTAAATATACCTCAATCATCGCTCCAATTGCATTATCAGTAGGATTGTTGGCATTGGTTTATGATTTAACGCACAAACTATATACCTGGCAGTTATACACAACCTTTAGAATTGAATCACCTATGTCTTGGGGAGCCTGGGTATTAATGGTGGTTACTCCACTTTCATTTCTTTGGCTCTTCAGTTATTATTCTGAAATTTATCCAAAAACTGAAGAGAAATTACAGTTATTGAAAAAATTCAAATTTTTATCAACAGCTGAAAAATTCTTAAAAGACAATAGAATATATATGGCATATGCTTTAATTCCTTTAACCTTGATTTTGGGAGTTTATACAGGTATTTTACTTTCGGCATTTAATGCCAGACCACTTTGGAACAATGCTATTTTAGGTCCGTTATTTTTAACATCCGGACTTTCTACAGGTGCTGCCGCGATTATTTTAATGGCAAAAACCACTGAAGAAAAGCATTTGTTCGGCAAAATAGATTTAGGATTAATCATAATAGAACTAGCTTTAATTGTTCACATGATTATGGGATATTATGCCGGTTCACAAGTGCAGTTAGAAGCTATGCAATTATTGGTTGGTGGTGATTTTACGCTTATGTTCTTTGGCTTTGTAGTTCTTCTTGGACTCATAGTCCCTGCAATACTTGAACTTATTGAACTTATTGGCTATAAAGTTCCCGTTATAGTGGCGGCTTTGCTGGTCATTTTAGGTGGATTAATATTTAGATTCGTAATGGTAGAAGCCGGACAATTAACCCGTTTTTTATATTAAAACTGTATATCATGACAAAAGACAAAAAACAAAATAGTCAACACACGTATTGGAATCCATATTTCGGAGGTTTTTTATTCGGAATTTTAATCTTATTTACATTTTTTCTAACTGGTAGAGGGTTGGGAGCAAGTGGTGCCATGAAAAGCAGTGTTGTTTCAATGGTTGAAACAGTTGCGCCAACGCACGCTGAAAATAACGCCTACTACAGCAAATTTATAGAGGAAGATAAATCCCCTATGAATACCTGGCTGGTATTTGAAACGCTGGGCCTATTAATTGGCGCATTTATATCTGGTGGCTTAAGTGGAAGAATTAGTTGGAGGGTCCAACATTCACCAAAAATCACAAGTAAACGCAGGCTCGTCTTTGCTTTAGGTGGTGGTGTGTTATTCGGGTTAGGAGCACAAATTGCTCGTGGCTGTACCAGTGGCGCTGCATTAAGCGGAATGGCAGTACTGTCAACTGGAGGATTTATAACGATGTTGGCCATTTTTGGTTCGGCATATGCATTCGCTTACTTTTTTAGAAAAAATTGGATTTAATTAATTAAAAATAAATAAATATGGGACCTTTAATTCCTAACGGTATAATTCCTATTGAATGGGATAGTATAATTGCCATTTTAATTGGCCTTGTTTTCGGATTTGTTTTGGAAGCTTCTGGATTTTCATCATCCAGAAAACTTGCCGGAGTTTTTTATGGCTATGATTTTGCTGTTTTAAAAGTATTTTTTACGGCTGCATTAGTGGCTGTAATAGGTATTTATTATATGGATTATCTTGGCTACTTGGATGTTACCCAATTATATGTTCACCCAACTTATTTATGGGGAGCAATTATTGGCGGAATTATCATGGGTGCAGGTTTTGTTGCCGGAGGCTTCTGCCCCGGAACAAGTTTATGTGCAGTAGCTATCGGTAAAATTGATGCTTTCGTTTATGTAGGTGGGATTATGGTTGGAGTTTTTATTTTTTCTGAATTATTCCCGCTTTTAGAACCAATCTACAACGGATATTTTTATGGTAATATAACCTTACAAGATTCATTTGGCATAAATCCATATTGGTTTGTATTTATATTTTCCATTATTGCAATTGTAGCATTTGTAATATCTGATATGGTGCGTAAAAGACAAAAGAAAATATTTTACTAATTATACAACAATACCATGATTAAAAAAAAGATAGCAAAAGTTTTAGCTTTCAGATATATAATGTTGGCAGCAATTTTAATTTTACTTGCTGGCGGATTGGTATTATTGCCTAAATATCAGAAGCACGAGGGCATAAAGCCTCAGGAATTATTAAGCAATGTAATTAGTCCTGAAAGATATATCACAACAGATCAGGTGGCTGAAAAATTAATTAACAGAGATCCTTCTTTCATATTAATTGACGTCAGGGATGAAAAAAGTTATTCTAATTATTCACTTCCTAACGCCATTAATATTCCTCTTGAAAAATTATTAGATGAAGATTCAAGAGCGTATCTAAATCAAATTCAATTTGATGTGGTGCTTTTTTCAAATGATCATTTTTATGCAGATCAAGCCTGGATCTTATGCAACCGTTTAGGGTTTAAAAACATACGCGTATTAAAAGGAGGTGTAAACAGCTGGTTTACAACAATTATTAATCCGGAAATGCCAGATCAAGATATGCCTGCCGAAGCATTTGATTTGTATTCAACAAGAAAAGCAGGAAGCATGTATTTTGGGGTGGTTTATCCTGAACAAGCTGAAATTGCCGGGTCTGAATCAAATATAGAGGCTCCAAAAAGAGTCATTACTGTTCAGAAGAAAAAGAAACGAGTGGCCGAAGGTGGTTGTTAATTTTTAAATTTATAAAACGCGCTTTATGAAAGAAACAGAAAAAACAAAACGTATATCAATAGCTGCAGTACTTTTTATACTGGTAGTGCTCATTGGCCTTTTAACTTATGAAAGACCAAAACACTTGTATGTCATTAATACTAAAAGCACACTTGAAAAATTAACAGGTGACAATTATTTAATCACATTAAATGATCTTAATAATCCTGATTATGTATTAATTGATGTAAGAAATCAATTTGAATTTGAAAAAGGTCATCTAAAAAATGCCATTAACATATACACACCGGATATTTTAAGTGATGAAAATTCAGATTTTTTCGATGAATTAAAGGAAACCAATAAAACGGCTGTATTGTACGGTAAGAATCCAGAAGAAGTGAATCCTCCCTTTCTTATTTTATATCAATTAGGCTTTGATAATATTAAGATGTTGGCCGTTGAAAATAGCTATTTGCAAAATAAACTGATCACAAAAAACAGTGATATAGAAAAATCTGAAGCTGATATAGCCGCTTTTATTAATGAATCGCGTGAAAACGCTTCTATTGAACCTATAGATGAAGACATTATAAAAGCACCAAAAAAGATAATTACTATTAAAAAGAAAAAGAAAGTCGCCGAAGGCGGATGTTAGTTCATGTTTATAGACTCAAAGGTGCATTATAAAAGATTGTTTTTTATTCCACAAACTTCTGAATTATAACGTTGATCTTTACAGTTCAACGCTTAAATATCCTTTTTTCTGAAGTTGAAAATTGTGCAAGATCCCATTATCCACGACTTCCAATTCCTGAGGAATGTCTTTTTGATCAACCCCGAATTTTTTCATTGATAATCCGCAGATCACGATTTTCACATTCGCTTTTTCTGCTTTATCTATGAATTTCCGCATCATTTCCGTGTCAGTTAAATCGGTTACTGTTTTTCCGCAAATTATGGCCTGGAAATCCCCGAATTTTTCCCCGTCTTCTTCCGCTAAAGCTTCAGCAGTTAAAATAATTGGTTGTAATTGCGGGATTTTACTTGTGAGCACTACATAATTGTTTTTTTCGTGGTGTATCGTATTTTGGGCTTCTGCAGAAAATATTGAGAGTGCCAGAACCAGTACAATTGTGCTTAAAAATAAATTTTTCATGTGTTATGTTTTTTGAGTTTTATTAAAATCGTTGAGAATAAAAAATAAGAGTCCGCCAAAAATCGCGATATTCTTAAATAGGGGTCCAAGGCTGGTTATTTGGCCAACCTGAACCGTAATAGTAATAGGTATTAAACAAGCTGCAAGTGCAATTGCTGCCCATTTGGTTTTAAAACCTGCCATCAGGCTTAAACCGGCAAGGAGCATTGCGATTCCTGAAACAATGATCATTAATGTAGGATCACCAAATAAATAGGCAATTCCTTTTAATCTTGCCTGGTCAAGTTTTTCGAGCGTTTTTTCAATATTGAATAAATGGCTTAAACTCGCAACCAAAAAAATTCCGCTTAACATCACCCTGAATATTTGTATGGAGCGTTGATTTACTGAAACCTTCGTCATTTTTATATGTATAAATAGTTGTTGAATACAGCCGAAATGAGAACCGCCTAACGAATTTTTATTGAGTTTTTTCTAAAAAAATCAATAGAAGTACAGGGTTCAAATAAGTAAACTGGCTGATAGAAAGTTGTTGAAAAGGATGGGGTCAGGCTTTTGGTGGAGGGTAAAATTTATCCCGGTAGGCACTAATTATCGATTGAGTTTGATAATTGTGTTTTTGATAATTGGGTGCAGAAATTCCAATTGGGTAATTGTCAATTTTAAATTGAAAAGGAGAAGCACAAACCACATTAAAACTAATGTTGTTGATCAGAGATGCTTCGTTAAAGCTTTGTCCTTCCTTATGTGTGTTTAACTGTTGTTTTTTGCACAGCGGATTGACAAAGGTGATTTCATCAGAATCAAAGATAACCCCAAGGAATTTGGAATCTATAGTGATGAATTTTCCTAAGAAAACTACAACAAAAAAAATGGCTATGTAGGACTTTATCTGCATTGAAAATGCGAATATAAGATCTTGCTTTTGAAATTTATGTGACTATTGTTACAAAGACGGACAAAAATTTTATCACTATCTGAAAGCCCTGATATTTTTTGCTGATTTCCAATTCATTAAATTCAAATACTATTTAAACAAAAAAAAACGGCTTCCTCGGAAGCCGTTTTTAAATTAATCCAATAATCTATTTGCTAAACGTATAGGTAAGGCCTAACATAACCATACTTGTAGTCATATCATAACCTACTTTTGTTCCTGATACAGCCCCATAAGGATTTGATGCAGATGCCAACATTGGATTTAACATTTCTCCTTCTGTTTTACCGCCACTGGTACCATAATGAAACACTCCATTTAGGTTAAAGTTGTCACTCAAAGGGTAACTTGTTCCAAATTGGACCGCATTTTCAATAATTGCAGTTGCAGGAATTGAGAAAAATGCCAATTCACTGTCGATTGGATTGCTGCTATAAGTATAACCAACTCTTAAAGGTAATTTTTCAATTCCTTTATATTGCAATCCAACAGAAATAACGTTCATGTTTTTCCATCCAAAACCTTTCACTGAACCTGTTTGAGTCCAACCTTTTTCTGCAAAACCATTTGTGTTTTCATAATCCACAAATCTATAATCTGCAGCCAAATCAAAATCTCCTGTTGAATACCCTAATCCTAATGATAATATTGATGGATAATCCATATTGAACGCTACGTCAGGAGCAGAAGAACCATCTAAATAGGTGTTGTTGAATTCTAGATCACTAAATTTTTGTGGTGTTTTGTAAGAAGCTCCTAATTTAAATCCGCTAGGTGAATTGTAAAACACACCAAATTGTGCTCCAAAACCTATTGCTGAAGCTTTATCACTCAAGGGATAACCTAAAGTTTGGCTGGGAGAAGCTATTGGGTTCGGTGCCAGTTCCAATGCTGCATAGTTTATTGTTGGTTGAACTCCAATTGACAATTCATTGGTTATTTCATAAGCCCAGGCAAATCCTATTTGCAATAACATATAATCAGATTCAATATGTCCAAAACCTCCTGCTTGTTGTGGATAATTTATAGGATTGGAATTTGTTGTTGGGTTAAAACTGGGACTCAATGGATTATTTGCTTCCTCAGGAAAAGTAACTCCAAAGCCACTAATACCAACGGCAGACGCACCAAAAGTATGTTTGCTTCCTTCCTTTCCATATACAAAGGCTAATGCCGGCATTGGAGAAACCCCTCTGTCATCTTCAGTTACACCAGATACTGCAGGAGTTCCAGGGCCCATCGCTCCTGCTGGTAAGCTGGAACTTAATTCAGGCGATGAAAAGAAAGCGCCAATATCAAAATTTATTATTTTACTGTCAAATACTGAAATTGCTGCTGGGTTCCATTGCAATGCACCGCTAATGTCTAAAGGTTGTGCTGTTGCAGCGCCACCCATGGACATGTTTACAGATCCCGCACTTTGCATTATATGCCCGGCTTGCGAAAAAACTGAAGTTGTAAAAAGTACTAATGCTAATTGTAAAAGGTTTTTCATAATTGTTAATTTAATTTAATGGTCTTTATAAATGGGTGTGTAATTATTTAAATCACACACCCAATGAGGTATTTACTTGTTAAAAATTGAAGCTCTAATTATCGGGGATCATGTTAAAATCTACGGGCAATATCATTCCGGACATCATTTCCAATGTTCCCATATTCCCTTCATTTCCCGTTGAGCTCCTCATATAGCCATCATACTCGGCCATAATAGTATATGAACCTTCCGGAATACCAATTAAGACGTAATGTCCGTTGCCATCAGTATATGTACTGGTGTAAACATTACCAGCCTGCATTAAGGAAATTGTCACATGTGCCAGATCACCCTGTTCTCCATGAACGGTCCCTTGTATGGTACCGGCAGTTTCCATATCTACAAAACGCATCATAGGGGTAAAGGTAAAACCGGACATTGTCATCATCATTCCCGATCCCATCCCGGTATAGGCGGCATCTGCCAAAACAAAGGAATTGTTGACATCTATATCCAATAAATACTGGTGATGACTGCCGTTAGAAATTGTCATTGGGTGCTCTAATGCTATGTCTATACTACCATCACTATTTGCCATCATACCATTTCCCATCATTTCGCCACCTGCATAACCGTGCTGTGCTACATCATAGGAATACGAATTCCCATTATTCATAACCATTTCCGTTGAAGAAATATAACAACGTATAAGATCGTAATTTCCTTCGGGTAGGTCCATATTTGCAATAGTTTCAGTATTGCCATTAACCAATTCCAATAGATTGCTGTGCATTGGATTATTTGTAAGCATAGTAAAGGAATTTCCGTTTGAGCTATTCCTGATATCCATATGGTCTATGGTTACGTTTGCCTCCGAAAACTGGTTATGATGCATTGGAGCATCACTTAATTTAACAGTTAAATTTCCGGTAGCATTGGTATTGGTTCCATTATCATCTGAACAACTTGCTATGGTTATCAAAATCAATAGTATAAAAATTGTCTTTAGGGTTTTCATTCTCTTGTTATAATAGGTTTAAATTCATTTAATATTAAAATCATCATCATCATCATCCGGTAAAATTATTTACATATCTATATGAATTTATTAGTTTATAAATATCAGTTTGACCTTAGAACATAAATTCCGGTGCTTCTCATATCTTATAACTTTGGAGGCTTATATTCTCGATAAATCGAAAATATTCTTGAGCCGGTTTTTTTCCTTCCAATCCTGCAGGATCCTCCGCTGCGATTTTTACATGCTAATACTATAATTCCACAATGTTGATATTCTACTTGATCCTGCTTTATTTTGGACCGCCATCATTGTTTCAAAAGTTACTGCACCTAAAATCAGTAAGTTTTTCATTTGAGATAATCTTAGTCATCTGACTGTACCCATAAGTATATTATTGATTTAACTATTTTTGGTTGAGTTTATAATTAATTCAATAAAATTATGGATAATAAGTACGCTTAAATATGATGGTAGTCATATTTATTGATAATAATTAAATACATGTTAATTATTGCGAACGCGAAAAAATACTTCAGGAAGTTTGAAGTATTACGGTTTGGTTATTTTGAAGAAAAGCAATATGTAATCCAGTGATATGGAATTTTAATTGCATTTATAGTGCAAAGATAACGTGTTGTTTAAGAAGTGTGTGTAACATTTGTTACATAGAAGAAAATTGTTTTTCTGGTAAATTCTGCAAAATATAAAGATTTGATTTCCCCTTTTTACTTGAGGGATCTTTTTGATTTAACCAATCAGGATTCTTTGCTAAGCTCTGAATATTTTAGGTTTAAACCAGACTTATGTATTTTGGAAAATCCAATTGCATTCTTATAAGATTCTTATTTAAATATAATGATCTGTTGGGCCAGTTCCCTTATTATATTCTAATTTTGTTCTAAAATTATTGATATGGAAGATATGCTGTTTTATGATAGAATGCAGTTTGCTTTTACCATCACTTTTCATTACCTCTTTCCTCAATTAACGATGGGTCTTTCATTGATCATCATTTATTTTAAATGGAAATTTTTACGCACCAAGACTCAAAAGTATAATAATGCAGCTATATTTTGGATGAAGATCTTCGCCCTGAATTTTGCAATGGGCGTGGTAACAGGGATTCCAATGGAATTTCAATTTGGTACAAATTGGGCAAAATTCTCTGAACTTACGGGGGGAATTATAGGTCAAACTCTTGCAATGGAAGGTATGTTTTCTTTCTTTTTAGAGTCCTCTTTTCTGGGCTTATTTATTTTTGGGGAGAAACTTTTAGGTCAAAAATTACATTTTCTCACAGGATTTTTAGTCTTTCTTGGGTCATGGGCCAGTGGTTACTTTATTATAGCTACGCATTCCTGGATGCAAAACCCTGTGGGTTATGAGATCCTTGAAAATGGAAAATATGTTCTCAATAATTTTTCGGCTTTATTTTCAAATCCCTGGTTGTGGCCTTCTTATTTGCATAATCAGGCGGCGTCAATGGTTACCAGTTCTTTCGTGGTAGCGGCTATTGGAGCATTTTATTTGTTGAATAAAAAGAATGAGGATTTTGGAAAATTATTTGTAAAAACAGGAGTCATTTTTGGGTTGATCTCCAGCATTTTATTAGCAATGCCTACCGGGGATCTTCTGGCAAAGAACGTAGCAAAATACCAACCGGTTACTTTTGCTGCTATGGAAGGAATTTTTCATTCAGAAGAAGGCGGTTCCGAAATAATCTTAATTGGACAGCCTGATGTTCGAAACAAAAAATTAGACAATAAAATCGCGGTTCCAAACATTTTGAGTTTTTTAACTTATGGAAGCTGGAATAAAGAAGTGAAAGGTTTAGATCAGTTTCCCGAAGAAGATTACCCTACCAATATTCCCCTATTATATTATGCGTATCATATAATGGTTGGTTTAGGCACCATTTTTATTGGGATCATGGCGCTGGCTTTGTTTTATCTTTTCAGAAAAAAATTATTTGAAACAAAATGGATTTTATGGATGCTGTTATTTCTCCTTCCATTTCCATATATAGCTAATACTACAGGCTGGTATGTTGCAGAATTGGGCCGCCAACCTTGGCTGGTCTATAATTTATTGAGAACGGCAGAAGGTGCTTCCCCAACGGTTTCTTCCGGAAATGCATTGTTTACGCTTCTTGGATTTGTTGGATTATACTTGCTTTTAGGGATCTTATTTTTGCTTCAGGTAGGAAAAATTATTAATAAGGGACCGGAACCTCTAAAAAATTAAGATATGGAATTATTTTGGTATGTAGTTGTAATGTCTATGTTAGGGGTTTATATTGTTTTGGACGGTTATGATTTTGGCGCGGGGATTATCCACCTCTTTTTCGCCAAAACAGAAAAAGATAAAAAAGCGATCACGAGTGCAATTGGGCCTTTTTGGGATGCCAATGAAGTTTGGCTGGTAGCCGTGGGCGGAGTCTTGTTTTTTGCATTTCCAACGCTTTACGCCTCAGCTTTCAGCGGATTTTATTTGCCTTTGATCATGATCTTATGGTTGCTTATTTTTAGGGGGATCGGATTGGAATTTAGAGGTCAATTCCATCATCATATGTGGGAAGCGGTTTGGGATAAAGCCTTTGGAATTTCGAGTTTATTATTGGCCTTGTTTTTTGGGATCGCGTTAGGAAATGTTGTGAGAGGGGTAAACCTTGGAATGGTTGAAAACGGAATTTCTGCTACTGAAGCACACTATTTTTTCCTACCCTTATGGAATCCTTCTTTTAGTCCGCAAGCAGTAAATTTGGGGATAATAGATTGGTTTACCTTACTTCTGGGAATAATAGGCGTTGTTGCCTTGGCTATTCATGGTGCCAATTGGATTATTTTTAAAACCAAAACATCTGAGATGAATGTAAAATTGAAAGATGTTATTTTTAAATTGAATTTTGTTTTGCTGGCCCTGGTTATTACTTCATTGCTCATTTGGCATATTATTGAACCAGAACCATTTCACAATTTTATAAATCATCCCTTGTTGTTAATATTCCCTCTATTAACCTTTACAGGAATTTTTGGTTTGTTCAAAGTAAAAACCTTTCAAAAGGACGGGAAGGGCTTTTTGTTTTCCTCTTTATTTTTGATTGGTGGTTTCGCTTCAACCGCGGCGGCTATTTTTCCGAAGGTGCTGCCTTCAACAAATAACGTGAACCCGGCATTGACTATTTATAATGTAGCAGCAGATGAATATGGTCTTAACGTTGGGATGTATTGGTTTTTTATTGCCTTACTGCTGGTGGGTCTGTATGTTTTTATTCAATATAAAATATTTAATGGAAAAATGGACGATGTGGGTTATGGAGAGCATTGATTTGAACTAATAAGGTCATAAAATTTTGAATACCCAAAATTTCTTAAGTAAAGAGTAAAGTAGGTCCCGGTTTTAATAGTCATATAAGTCGGTAGCTTGGGATCAAGAACAAAAGCTGTGGACTAAGCAAATATATTAGTCAATCTGTACATGAAAGATCTTAAATTTCTGACTCCCCTGAATTTATTCCTGAAAGCTTTTTATGGGTTTTAAACAATTCATTTATACTTCAGGAAATATAAAAAAAACTCCAATATTGAATTGAAAACTATTCCAAAGTTCCAAGCCTTGGCATTAAGATATATTATCCATTGCCCCTGACTTTAGTCAGGGGATAAAGAATTGAAATGAACTGGGCTTTAGCCCCTATATTTTTTTTGGACAAGCAAAATGAGTGATGCTTCAACCTAACGGGAATGTGTCTGGAACTGTAGAAGCCAGGCTATATTCTCTCCAAATTGAAATGAGATGGAATTATGCATTATGTACGGAAAAGGTTCACGGAATGGGGCTAAAGCCCATTGTGATTATTTCCTTTTAATCCCCTGGCTGAAGCCAGGGGCAATAGATGTGATTGTTACCGATCCGGGATATAGCCCACGATTTTAATCGTGGGTAAAGGAAACCATAAAAACCATCCCAACCGTTTCAACGGTTTTTTATGAAGCCGGAAAATAAAAATGTTCTGTCTATGGAATACAAATAGGGAAGAAGGTTTTAAAAAGAAGCCCTCAGATTTGATCACTCATATAAAACTCAAAAAAAGTACCTGTTAGTGGAAATGGTTGAAACCATTTTATTAAAAACATCACTCCTATAATCCACGATTGAAATCGTGGGCTAATTTTTTCTTTACAGACTAACTAAAATTTATTCCTGCTCCACAACAATAAGGCTTGATCTGTAGCTTGCTCGAAAACAAATAAAAAACATATTTCCTGGAAACCCGTTTTTATTTGTATATTTGTCAACCAAATGGTTGAACCATACAGTTGAATATGAAAGCTAAAGAAGAAAATACTGAATTAGAGATCCTGAACGCTGCTAAAGAAGTTTTCCAGGAAAAAGGAATGGCGGGAAGCAGGATGCAGGAAATTGCAGATAAAGCGAGAATCAACAAATCTATGTTGCATTACTACTACCGAAGCAAACAATTGCTCTTTGAGGCGGTTTTTAAAAATGCTTTTAGATTACTAGCCCCACAATTAAATAAGGTTTTAAATGATGACAGCGAACTATTTGACAAAATAAGGAACTTTACCAATAATTACATCTCATTCGTGATCGGACATCCATATTTACCAAACTTTGTAATACAGGAACTGAATAAAAACCCCGGTTTTGTCGAGAAGTTGCGTACAGAAAAAGATTTTCCCAAGATCGAAAAATTTAAGCTTCAGGTTGAAGATGCTGTAAACCGTGGTATTATAAAACCAATTAGTGCGGAACAATTATTTATTAATATTATGTCTTTGAATATTTTTCCATTTATTGCCGCGCCATTATTACAAGGATTGATAAATGTGGAGGAAAAGGAATACCGGGAACTCATGGAAAGCCGAAAAACAGAAGTTGCCGACTTTATTATTAATTCTATCAGACTTTAATAAAATGAAAAATCTTGGTATAATAATTTTGTTATTACTTACATTTTCAGTGAAAGCTCAGCAAATACTCACATTAGAGGAGTGTTATTCCCTGGTCAATGAAAATTATCCCTTAGCCAGGCAAACCGATCTGCTTAAAAATAAAACCGATCTGGAAATTTCTGTACTGGAAAATGGGAAGCTGCCAAAAGTAGATTTAAATGCGCAGGCCACATATCAATCGGAAGTGATAGAATTTCCTTTTCAACTTCCAAATTCTTCTATTGAACCCTTGAACAAAGATCAATACAGGGCTACTTTAGATGTAAATCAGCTTATTTATAATGGCGGAAGCATTGATGCCGGTTCAAAATTAAAAATGGCAGAGTTGGAAGCTCAAAAACAGATGGTGGCTGTGAATTTGTATCAGTTAAAAAACAGGATCAATCAATCTTATTTTTCCGTTTTATTGCTTCAGGAGCAAAAAAACCTATTGGTTTTAAAACAGGAACAATTGAAATCTCAAATTGATGAGGTAAAGATAGGGGTGAAGTACGGAGCAATTTTGCCTGCTTCAGAAAATGTTCTGGAAGCTGAAAATCTAAAAGTTTCCCAGCAATTATCCCAGGTGAATTTTGACAGGAAGAAAGCTTTAAACAATCTTTCTGCTTTAATAAATAATGAGATCTCCCAGGATGTAATTCTTTCAAAACCGGAATTCCCTTTTATGTTTACAGGAAATTTTTCACGCCCGGAACTTCAGTACTTCGACCTTCAAAATAAACAAATAGAATCATTCAAAGAAGTGATCTCAAAATCCAATTTGCCTAAAGTCTATGGATTTGCACAGGCTGGCTATGGAAATCCGGGCTTGAATATGCTGGATAATTCGTTTCAGGATTTTTATATGATAGGATTAAAAGCAAACTGGAATATTTTTGACTGGGGAAAAACCAAAACACAAAAGGAAGCTCTCTCAGTTTCCCAGGAAATCGTGAATACCGAAAAAGAAACCTTCCAGTTAAACACTGAAATGCAGCTGAAAGAGTCTGGATATGAAATAAGCAAAATGGAAGCATTGATAGAGGCCGATAATGAGATCATTATTTTAAGGGAAAAAGTATTAAAATCGGCTACTTCCCAATTGAAAAACGGGGTGATAACCTCTTCAGAATATTTAACTGAGTTCAACAGTTTATTCGAATCAATGATAGGTCTAAAATTACACGAGATCCAACTGGATCTGACCAAAGCAAATTACAAGGTGTTAAGAGGGGAAAACAATAACAAATAAGGAAAAAATGAAAAAATTATTAATATTGGTATCAGTAGCTGTTTTTGGGAGCTTTATTTCCTGCGGGAATGATGAAAGAGCCGATGGTTACGGGAATTTTGAAGCTACCGAAATCACGGTTTCCGCTGAGGCAAATGGAAAGATAGAATTTTTAGATCTTGAAGAAGGCGTGATCCTGGAGAAAAACCAAAAGGTGGGATTAATAGATACCACGCAACTGTATTTAAACAAACAACGGGCAATAGCTTCCCTGAATACAATTGGATCCAGATCCGGAAATGTGTTATCGCAAATAGCAGTACTGAATGAAGAATTGAAAACCGCCCGCAGCGAAAAAGACAGGGTGCAAAATATGTTTTCAGAGAATGCCGCAACCCAACGGCAGGTGGATCAGGCCGTAGGGAAAGTAAATGTTATAAACCAACAAATAAAAAGTGTAGGAACTCAAAATGCACCCATTGTAAACGAGGTGAAATCTACTGAAGTTCAAATAAAAATAATTGAGGATCAAATTCAAAAAAGTAAGATCATCAACCCTGTTAAAGGCACGGTTTTATCGAAATATGCCGAACCAGGCGAAATCACAGCTTTTGGAAAACCGCTTTATAAAATCGCGGATATTTCTGAAATGACCTTGCGGGTGTACATCGGAGAACCACAATTACCTCAGGTTAGGATAGGTCAAAAAGTAACGGTAAAAATTGATCTTGAAGAGGGGATGAAAGATTATGAAGGCAAAGTTTCCTGGATATCCTCATCGGCAGAGTTTACCCCAAAGATCATTCAGACAAAAGAAGAGCGGGTAAATTTGGTGTACGCGGTAAAAATAATCGTCCAAAACGACGGCAGTTTAAAAATAGGAATGCCGGCTGAAATGTGGATAAATAGAAGCGAATAATAATTAAGATCTATAAACAAATGAAACATCCATGAGAATAAAATTTCTCGCACCGGAAAATGATTATACGGATGTTACATATGTTCATTAACCTAATATTATAAACAAATGAGAAAGGAAATTTTAGCAGTCGGTTTGGTTGTACTATGCGCAAGTTGCAATCAAACCAAACAAACTGATTACCCGGTTGCCAACACACAAATTTTAACTAAGGATTACCAACCGGTTAATTAGGGTTATGAACTAATGAAAACCAATTGTTATGTGTGCCACAATCCAAACGCGGTATCACACGATGACATCCTTGCACCGCCTTTTAAAGCCGTTAAAATACAATATAAAAGAGCTTATAACGAACGAACTGATTTTATAAATACCATAGTCAATTGGGTTCAAAATCCAAACGAAGACAAGGCCCTGATGCGAGGTGCCGTAAATAAGTTTAATGTAATGCCTAAGTTGCCATTGCCAACCAAAGATTTAGAAAAAATTGCAGCTTACCTCTATGACAGTGACGTAGAAAAACCCGTATGGATGTCAGACCATATGAAAGAAATGCTAGGAAAAGGTATGGGAAGTGGAATGGGAAAAGGTAAAATAAACAAAAACTAATCCTATTTACCATAAAAATTTAAAACAATAAAAAAACACAGAAACCTGTAAAGAGAGCAAATTTTTATTAATCAAATAAATGAGTATTGGTGTCCACATAATAGCAATTCAAATAAAAAATAAATTAAAAAAGACAAAAATGAAAAAAGCAGCAATTTTAGGATTGGTTCTTTCAATAAGCCTTATGGGTTGTAAAGAGACTCAAAAAGAAGAAACCACTACCACAGAACAAAGCTCAGTAGAGCAAAAAGAAGATGCTCACGGAGACCAAAATAATTGGATGAGTCTAATTCAACTGGATAAAGAGTCTAAATGGAAAGCCAATATAGAAACTACAGAAGGCATACAGGCAATGTCTTCCCGCATAGCAGAAGATGAAAGTAATAGTATAAAACATTACAAAAACCTTGCATCAGAACTTAATGACATTAAAAACAATATTATTAAAGAGTGTACCATGGAAGGGGAATCACATAACAATCTACATGTGTTTTTAGTTCCTCTTGCAGATAAAATAGAGGCTCTTGGCGAAGTGAATTCCGTTCGTGAAGGAGCTGAAATCAAAAAAGATATCAGGGAGCATTTAGATGTTTATAACAACTATTTTAATTAAAAGAAAACTTTCATTCAAAAAATGGGCATCACTCTTCAACATATCAGCAAATCCTATAAAAAGGTTAAGGCTTTGGACGACGTTTCTTTTGATGTCAATCCGGGGGAATTGTTCGGGCTTATTGGACCGGATGGTGCCGGAAAAACAACATTGTTCAGGATCCTGACAACACTTCTAATTCCTGATGAAGGAATTGCAGGAGTTGCAGGTTTAGATGTGATCAATGATTACAAGACCATAAGAAGATCGGTAGGCTATATGCCGGGCAGGTTTTCGTTGTATCAGGATTTGACGGTGGAAGAGAACCTGAATTTTTTCGCTACCGTTTTTGGAACCAGCATTGAAGAAAATTATGATCTCATCAAAGATATTTACGTTCAGATAGAACCTTTTAAGGACCGTAGGGCGGGAAAATTATCCGGCGGGATGAAGCAAAAACTGGCTTTAAGTTGTGCCTTGATCCATAAACCAAAGGTGTTGTTCCTGGATGAACCAACAACGGGGGTCGACCCGGTTTCCAGGAAGGAATTTTGGGAAATGCTGAAACGTCTAAAAGTAAAGGGGATCACAATCCTGGTTTCCACGCCTTATATGGATGAAGCCGCCCTTTGCGACAGGATCGCACTAATCCAGGAAGGAAAGATACTAGAGATAGATACTCCTGAAAATATTGTGAATAACCATCCAAAGACCATTTATAACGTGGGCGCAAAAAACACCTATAGCCTAATACAGGATTTAAAGGAATATCCGGAAAATCACAGTGTTTTCGCTTTTGGAGAATATGTTCATTATACGCATTCCAAAGAGAACTTTAACCCGGAGGATCTAAAAAATTATTTAATTCGCAAAGACCATCAGCAGTTAGAAATTCACCCTGCCAAAGTTAGCATAGAAGATGTTTTTATGGATTTGGCTTCGCAACATAAAACAGAGGGAAATTGAGATCAGAAA
>Ga0314774_1000542_pt1 | contig 29557 bp, 19 predicted proteins | sample MetaGCBIA2018_FD_204515 | JGI IMG/M metagenome (GOLD analysis project Ga0314774, IMG submission 204515) | Cryopeg brine microbial communities from Beaufort Sea near Barrow, Alaska, United States - CBIA 2018 | ecosystem: Environmental > Aquatic > Marine > Coastal | place: USA: Alaska | collected...
AAAAAATCACGGTCATAGGGCTAAATCGGTTTTCAAATATGGCTTAGAATATATATCCAGCTTCCTTTTAAACCCTGAAAAGAAAGGATTTAGCATGGTTTTATTGAAAATTGTCATGTAGTGTAAATAATCTCACAACATGTCCCAACGCATCAAAATTTAATTATCGCGGACAAAATGGCAACCCGTTTAAACTAATAAAATAATTCCTATCTTTATTCTCAATCATAAATTTTCCATAATGAGTTTTTCACTATTCAATAAACAATCAAAAGAAGAGAAATTTTGGAATTGGTTTTCTAAATCCCAACAAACTTTCTACCATGAGATAGAAAACCTTGATGTACGAGAAGAAATATTCAATGATTTATCAAGTGAATTAAGTAAAGTACATCAAAATCTCGTTTTTGAGTTTAGTCCAATTCACGAAAATGGAATACGAGAATTCACGATTTCAGCAGAAGGAGTAAAAGAACTTTTTCCTTTTGTAGAGAATTTAGTTGATAAAGCTCCTGAAATTATGAATTGGAAATTCAACGCTTTCCGACAAAGAATTCCAGGAGATGATCTTCAAATTAAATTCGGTGATTTTAACATAGGTTATTCCGACATTTATTTCAGATATCAAGACGGAAAATATGGTGAAATTGGAATTGAATTAAATATCCGAGGCTTTGACGAAAGTGCACAAACTCAAAATGCGATTTATATTTTGTTAGACGGTCTTATGGGAGAATATGACATTACAATGGGATTGGACTGGATTGAATGGGTTAAACTTGATGAATCAAATATTGAAAATCTAAATCCAATAACTAGTTTAAGAGGATTGATTGATGAAAAGAAAAATTAAAAATGCTTCCTACAAAAAATGAACGCAAGTTGTTTAATCGTCTCTTCGATTGATGCTTATGTTTAGAAGTGAAGGTTAAAATAAATGTTTTTGAAACGGAAAGAATTCTGACTCGGCAAAAAAATCAAGTATCTTGGTGATTAATTCGGGTTATAGTCAATATCAAAAAATCAAATTGAAGAGAAATAGATTAGCATATTTTACCTTAATAATTATTACAATAATAATTGGCTTAATATCAAGAACAGAAATAGTTCCCGAAATAATCTATCCTTATTTGGGCGATTATCTATATGCAATACTATTCTTTTTGATTATCGGTTTTTTGTTTAATAGGATGAAATCTTTAAAAGTTGCAATTGTAAGTATTCTGGTGTGTTACCTTATAGAAATATTTCAGTTGTATGATGCCGATTGGATTAATACTATCAGAAATAATAAACTTGGTGCACTAATATTTGGAAGTGGTTTTTTATGGAGTGATTTAGTATGTTATACATTGGGAGGAATAACTGGGTATATTTTAGAATCTGTTTATTTCAATAAAAAATAAAGGATTTAAAATAGCATAGAAGAGCCATTTAAAATTGAATAAATTATAAATTCCTTATTCAAGAAACAAGCCCATGTTATTTACTATCTTACAAAATAAATCCACTTAATTCAAATATGAAAAATGTACTATTTACAGCTTTGATTTACATTCTGATATGTCCATTTATCCATGGACAAGACAATGAAATAGATACTAAAATCAATAGTATTAAAGAATACCTCCAAAATGGTGGAGATTTGAACAAACAGGAAGAATACGGATCTTATTATTATCAAGATTTTATATGGGATTTTGGTTTTCATTGCGATACAACCGAATTGCCTATTGTGGAGTTTTTAATTGAACAAGACCAAAAACTTCAAGAGCCATTCTTTTTTACAGGTGATCCTTGCCTTGAAATGAGGAATTATATTTTTTACTACGTTCAACTTCTTGAAGAGGATGGACATGACATAAAACGAAAAACCTTAAAAAACTTAATAGACATTTACTTTCTCCCTGATGGGTATTCAGAAGAAAGCTACATTAATCATTTTGATTTTTATGATAAAACGGCATTAATGTATGCCTGTGAAATGCAAAATAAAAAACTGATAAAGTATTTATTATCCAACGATGCTAATCCACAATTAAAGAACAAGAAAGGACAAAAAGCATCTGATTTCTATGAAAATGAAGAGTTTAAAAAATTATTGAAATGAATGGAATGACACATGGGCGCTGTTGATCCCAATAAAGCAATAATTAAAATCCATTAAATAAAACACTCCAGTGTCAACCTTCACCTTTTCACTACTCTAAAATCCTTTATCAAATCACCAGATTTTATCTTCACAAAATAAACCGAAGTTGGTAAACCTGATAAATCAATCAAAACCTTCGCTGCATTGTATTTTTCTCTTTTCAAAAGCTGCCCCATCGGCGTATAAATCTCAACCCATTCTATCGGACTGCTGTGTTCAATATTTAAAACTGACGACAGTGGATTTGGATAGAATTTCAGTAAAGAACTTTCTAAATCATCTAAACTCAATGTTAATGAAACCTTTACTGCAAAAGATTCGCTTTTACAAGGTCCGTTTTCATTTACTGCATAATAGACCGCACCTTCAACTAAACTAAAATTGGAAGTCAGCGGATTAATTCCAGCCAAAGCATCTGCCATCGAAGCATACCAAACCACATTTGCAGGACTTATTACAATATCTGCGATGGTTGCATTGATAGTAAAAATCTGATTTTGATTTCCTGTTGGAGTCGCAAGTTGTTGATTCACGACAATAGTTAAAGTTTGAATTGTTACACATTGTCCTGCACTTGGAGTAAATGTATAAGTCGTTGTTGTCGTATTATCTAAAGCTGGCGACCATGTTCCTGAAATTCCATTCAAGGAAGTTGTTGGTAATGGCGCTAAAGTTTCACCTTCACAAATCGGAGCGACAGGATCAAAAGTAGGAACCACACTTGGAATAACCGTAATGGTTAAAGATTCGCTGGTTCCACATTGTCCTGCGTCTGGGGTAAATGTATAAGTCGCTGTAGCTGTATTGTTCAAAGCTGGCGACCAAGTTCCTGAAATTCCGTTGTTGGAAGTGGTTGGTAATGGCGCTAAAGTTTCGCCTTCACAAATTGGAACAACAGAGGAAAAGTTGGACGCAACAATTGGATTTACCGTAATTATCAACGATTCGTTAATAGCACATTCTCCTGCATTTGGTATAAATGTGTAAGTCGTTGTTATGGTATTATCTAAAGCTGGCGACCAAGTCCCTGAAATTCCGTTGTTGGAAGTGGTTGGTAATGACGCTAAAGTTCCGCCAGAACAAATTGAAGAGACAACATTAAAACTAGGTGTAACAATCGGATTTACTGTAATTGTTAATGTTTGTGGGGTTACGCATTGACCTCCAACTGGCGTAAATGTATAAGTCGTTGTAGCCGAATTATTCAAAGCAGGAGACCATGTTCCTGAAATCCCATTCGTGGAAGTTGTTGGTAAAGGAGATAAAGTTCCGCCAGAACAAATTGGAGCTACAGCTGTAAAACTAGGCACAACATTCGGTGTAACCGTAATTGTTAAAGTTTGACTTGTTGCACATTCTCCAGCATTAGGCGTAAATGTATATGTCGTGGTCGCTGTATTGTTTAATACTGGTGACCACGTTCCTGCAATCCCATTTGTGGAAGTCGCAGGCAAAGGCGATAAAGTACCACCAGAGCAAATTGTAGCAACAGCTACAAAATTCGGTGTCACAATTGGATTTACTACAATCGTTAATGTTTTATTGTTTGCACATTGACCTGCATTGGGTGTAAATGTATAAGTTGTAGTCGCTGTATTATTCAAAGCTGGCGACCATGTTCCTGAAATTCCATCGGTGGAAGTTGTGGGTAAAGGCGATAAAGTTTCTCCCGAACAAATTGGAGCTGAAGCAGCAAAACTAGGTGCTAAAATCGGGTTTACTGTAATCGTTAAAGTTTGATTTGTTGCACACTGCCCTGAACTGGGCGTAAAATTGTAAGTTGTGGTTACAGTATTATTTAACGCTGGCGACCATATTCCTGAAATTCCATTATTTGAGGTTGTGGGTAACGCGTTTAACGTTCCGCCATTACAGATCGGAGCAACAACTGCAAAAGCAGGAACAATATTAGGGTTTACTGTAATGATTAACGTTTGACTTATTGCACATTCTGATGCGTTAGGGGTAAATGTATAAGTTGTGGTTGCTGTGTTATTTAATGCTGGCAACCATGTTCCTGAAATTCCATTGTTTGATGTTGTTGGTAATGGCGACAAAGTTTCACCTGAACAAATTGGAGTAACAGTTGTGAAAGCAGGTGTTATATTCGGGTTTACAGTTATGGTTAAAACTTGATTCGTTGCACACTGATTCCCAGATGGTGTAAAAGTGTAGGTTGTGGTCGCTAAATTATTTAAAGCGGGTGACCAAGTTCCTGTAATTCCATTTTGAGATGTTGTGGGTAAAGCTGTTAAATTTCCACCCGAACAAATTGGAGGAACAGCTGCAAAATTGGGTACTACATTCTGAGTAATTGGAATTGTTAAAGTTTGAGTTGTCGCACATTCCCCAGGATTTGGTGTAAATGTATAAGTTGTGGTTACCGTGTTATTTAAAGCAGGCGACCATGTTCCAGAAATACCATTATTTGAGGTTGTCGGTAATGGATTTAAAGTTCCTCCGGCACAAATTACTGCAACTGAATTAAATGAAGGCACTTCAATCGGATTTACTATCACGGTCAGCGTTTGCGTATTTGCGCATGCTCCAGTATTTGGGGTAAATGTATATGTTGTAGTTGTGGTATTATTTAAAGCGGGAGCCCAAGTTCCAGAAACACCATTTTGTGATGTTGTTGGTAAAGCCGCTATTGTTCCACCCACACAAACCGGAGGAACAGATGCAAAAAATGGTGTGGCAATTGGGTTTACAGTAATCGTTAAAGTTTGTGTCGAAACACAGACTCCTGAATTAGGTGTAAACGTATAAGTGGTTGTTGCGGTATTGTTTAAAGCTGGAAACCATGTTCCTGTAATTCCGTTATTTGAAGTTGTGGGTAAAGCTGTCAGAGTTTCACCTATACAAATTGGAGCAACTGGAGTAAAACTAGGAACTGTTCCCGGGTTTACTGTAATGGTTAATGTTTGAGGTGTTGCACATTGTCCTGCATAAGGACTAAAAGTATATGTCGTAGTTGCAACGTTATTTAAAGCGGGCGACCAAGTTCCATTAATACCGTTATTAGAAACAGTGGGAAGTGGAGAAACAGGATCTCCAGGACAAATTGCAGCAATTGGAGAAAACGCAGGAGTTGTTCCTGGATTAACCGTCAATGTTAAAGTTTGAGAAGTTGCGCATTGACCTGCATCAGGCGTAAAAGTATAAGTTGTAGTTGCTGTATTGTTTAAAGCAGGCGACCATGTTCCGATAACTCCGTTTTGAGAAGTTGTTGGAAAAGGTGCAATGGATTCACCAAAACAAATAGTTGTTAGAGCTGCAAAAGAAGGAGAAATCGTTGTTCCTATGGTTATTGTTAAAGTGGTAACAGAAGCGCATTGACCTAAATTTGGTGTGAAAGTGTAGGTAGTTGTTGAAGAATTATTTAAAGCAGGTGACCAAGTTCCTTCTACACCGTTATCAGAAATAAGTGGTAAAGGAGGAATTGTAGCAGTTGGACAATAAGCCGTTTGAATTGAGAAAGTTGGAAGTTCGTTAAAGAAATCATGCCCAGAAATCAACCATCCCTTGTTGGTAGTCAGATTATTGACTGCATTTAAAGCAGTAGTACCATAATCCATATTTCCCGCACCAAAGATTCTATTACTAGGTGTGTTGGGATTATTACTCCAATCAATTAAAGTCAAGGAATAATTTGAGCAGTCTAAACCTGAAAAAGCGAGCATATTAGTCATATTAACCGAAGGGTTTAAAGTCCAATTTCCAAGCCTTTGGTTAAATGAAGTAGCGTAATAAAACATCTGAGACATATTAACTACATTGGCAGTATTCCAGTTTTGAATGGAGGGACTACCACCATTATTAAATGAAATATTTGTAGAATTACTAAGGTACTGAACGGAAAACATACCTGCCATATTGGTAACACTTGATGTATTCCAACCGCCAATATTTTGATTAAAATTTGCGGCTCCTTGGAACATAAAAGACATGTCCGTAACACTTCCAGTATTCCAGTTCCCAATGTCTTGATTAAAACTATCTGCCCCTTTAAACATCCCCGACATATTAGTTACGGAGCTAGTATTCCAATTTCCGATATCTTGATTAAAAGCTTGAACAAAACCCGAATTATTATTTTCAAACATCCCCGACATATCGGTTACAGCACTAGTATTCCAGTTCCCGATATTTTGATTGAATGTGTAATTTTTCTTAAACATATTAGACATGTCAGTAACATTCGATGTATTCCACAACCCAATATCTTGATTAAAACTTGAAAAGACACCTTCAAACATACTCGACATATTAGTTACATTTGAGGTATTCCATAAACTTATCGATTCATTAAAAAACGAGTTTTTAAACATGCCAGACATATCAGTAATGGTTGAAACATCCCACAAATTCATATTGAATGGCCCAATTGCTTGAGTGAATTCAAACATTCCAGACGTGGAAGTTACATTCGATAAATCGGGTACATCCGTGGCAATTACCAAAGTTAAACCGCTAGACTTGAAAGCTTCTTCCATACTAGACCAAGAAACAATCCCCCATTGATTTATGGTTCTTAGTCCACCATAGTAATTATATTGGGAAGATTGAAATCTAATAAAATTTTGAGGTTGAATGCTTAATTCTATGTTGACATAAGCTCCATTGTTGGTAGGCAGCCCTGGAAGTGTTACATATTGGGCACCAACAAAAGTACCTGAACCAGAGGCAGGCGCTTCAGGCGGCACGGTTTGCCATGTGTAAGATACAGAACCCGTTGTGGTAGCACCAAAATATATATTTCCATTTGAAATAGACCAAGTAGTAATAAAATCTTGTGCATTTGCTACTTGAAACAAGAACAAAAATTGTAGGACAAGTAGAGCGGTTTTAAGTGTAATTCTTTTCATAACAGTGTGTTGGTATAATGAAAACAAATATCTGTTAAAAAAGTTTAATCACAAATTAATTTTCATAAATACTTAATCTATAGAACTATGGTGACAATTCAAATAGTCGAGATTCATTTTTTTATGGAATAGCTCAAAATGAAAATTTAAGTATAGTTTACAGAAACCACTCAATCCAACCGCAAAACAGCCCTAAATTTATTCAAAACAAAGCTTTTTGGAAACAACAAAAAGTAAAACAAAATTAAATACTCCACTGCAATCAAAACAAATCCGAAGCTCGATTGTCCAAAGGCATAGAATCCATAAGACAACATAATGAGGAAAGACCAAAACAGCACTCCTAAATTGGCTGAAAAAACAGCTAATCCAAGTGGTAAAATCACATACCAAGGGTGAACCGTTGTGGCTAATAATAAATAAACCACATAACCCCACATCATTCTGTTTAACCACTCTTTATTGGAATTGATGGGTTTGTAGATTGCAATGAATAGAATAGCTAAAAATGCAATTATAGACAAAGCTGGACCAACAATCAACGTTGGGTTTCCTTCAACAATGAAAGAGGTAATCCATTTGATGAGATAAAACACTCCGGCATTAAATTCAAAATTATCAAAGTACAACTCTATGCTTTGCATAAAGTTCCAAAAGAGACTTGGCCAGAGGTAAATCAATAATAATCCGCCTGAAAAAATGAAAGTGTAAATGTAGAATTTCAGACTCACTTTAAAACTGCGGAAACGAAGTAAAAACGGCAACAGAATAAGCGGAGTGAGTTTGATATTTATCCCTATCGCCCAAAACAAGCTGCTTTTTAGCCACTTGTGTTTTAGCATATAATAGATTCCAATCATTAACAAAGAAAGCATGATTCCTTCAAAATGAAAGTTTCCCATTACTTCAATAATCAAAATTGGATTGAGAATTAACAAAATACTATTGTTTATTGGAATAGAAAGGATTTCAAGAATCTTAAAGAAGTACTTTACACCCACTAAAAGTGTCAGTAACATGAGAATTCTTAAAACAATCAATGAGACAAATAGATTATCACTAATTAAAGCAGTGATCAAAAAATAAAATTGATTGACAGAAGGATAAATAGAATAGTTTTTCTGAGACAGCTCTGTGATTTGAGCATAAAGGAAATTCATGTATTCCGAATCATACACCCTAGAATCAATTTGCATCAAGTCATTTGGAATGGATGCATAAGGATGAATTCCAAGCGTGACTAATTCACCATCCCACAAAAAGCGATAAACATCAGGAGATAATGAGGGAATTGAAAATAAAGGAATCAGAAACACTACAAAAGCAATATTTTTCCAAGTTTGTATGGAGAAATCATTTCTTATTCTAATGAAATAGAGAAAGGCAAGAAAAGCAACTGAATAAGCGGTAAAACTGAGTATAAAATCGGCTTGTTCTGCAACGTAAGAAATCAAAAAGAGAGGTATTACATAAAGCACTAGTGCTCCAAATAAACCTTTCCAATTTGATTGCATGCTAAAAAATATCTAATTACGCGTTAACGTTACTTGTGCTTGTATTGAATTTTGGTACGAAAGCGAAAAGCGCTGGTCTAACTTCTGCAATGCTGTAGAAGAAAACAGTACCATAACCGATGGCTAACATTAAGTGGAAAGGAACCATTCCTAAATCACCATAAACCAATCTATTTAAAGCTGTAAAACCGAATACTAAAAACAAGATTCCTTCTCCAATTGTTACCAATGAAATTGATTTCTTGTCGTATTTATTTTCAATTTTACCTTCGTCTTTAGCACCAACGTTAAATTTAGGAGTTCTAACGAAAGAACTTTTAATTCCCATATATCCTTCAATAACTGCAACAGCATTACTTAATGATAATCCCATTGAAATAGTAAGGAATTGGAAAAAACGTTTTGTAAATTGAAGTATCGTTTGCTTCTTATCATCCGTTTTATCTCTGTATGCATTCCAATAATAGAACATCAAGAATAAAGTTGACATAATAAATATACTTCCAAATTGAATATAGTAATTTAAGTCTGAGAAACTGTCTTTAATATGTAAAACTGGAAGACTCAATAAACTCATGAGTAAAATGAATACAAAAACGGTAGAGTTAAATAAGTGCGATAATCCGTGGATTCTATCACTTAATCTCACATTTTTAGCAGTAATTAGACGAAGTGCCATTTTTCTGAAACACTCAGCTCCACCTTTCATCCAACGGTGTTGTTGACCTTTCAACGCACTCATTGTAATTGGTAATTCTGCTGGAGCGATAACATCTTCTAAATAACTAAATTTCCATCCTTTGATTTGAGCTCTGTAACTTAAATCTAAGTCTTCTGTTAAAGTATCGTGTTCCCAACCACCAGCTTCTTCGATGCATTTGATTCTCCAAACACCACCAGTTCCATTGAAATTAATAAAGTGTCCAGCAGCGCTTCTTCCACCTTGCTCAATTGCAAAGTGACCGTTCAAACCGAAAGCTTGTAATTCTGTCAACAAAGAATAATCTTTATTAATGTGTCCCCAACGTGTTTGCACAACTCCAATTTTTGAATCACGGAATTGTGGCATTGTTTTTTGAAGGAAATCAACATCGGGTAGGAAATCCACGTCAAAAATGGCAACAAACTCCCCTTTTGCATCAGGAAGAGCGCTATCTAAAGCACCGGCTTTGTAACCCACTCTATTTGTTCTGTGGATATGTTTAATATCTACACCATATTTTTCACGTACTTCTTTGACTTTTCTAGCGATTACTTCTACAGTTTCATCGGTTGAATCGTCAAGTACTTGAATTTCCATTTTATCCAACGGATAATCCATTTGCGCAACACGTTCGATAACTCGTTCTGCAACGTAGTATTCGTTATACATTGGCAACTGAATAGTCACATAAGGAGTGTTTTCAGGATCAAATGTTGGAAGTTCCTTCTTCTTCAGGAGCTTGCTTTTTTTATAATTTATAGCCAACGAAAGTTGTAGTATACTATAAATTAAAATCAAGACAAGACTAAGTCCGTATACAATAAGGATTATCTTTGCAATCAAGTGTGCAAAGTAATGTTCGAAGCCAAAAGCATCCCCCCAATTGAACATCCAAGTAGGGTCGCCTAAAGCGCTATCAAGAATTATTACCAAGTTCATTCAGTAAATTTATACTTAAAAACTGCAAATATAATTTTAATTCCTGCCATTACCGCACCTTTTATCGTTCCACTTACTTTTGATACTCCAATTCGGGCTTTATAATCGACTGGAACTTCACAATAATTCATCTTTTTTTGGGCTGCTTTTATTTGCATTTCAATCGTCCAACCGTAGGTTTTATCGCTCATCCCGAGAGATTTATAACGCTCAAAACGGATTGCTCGGAAGGGTCCTAAGTCGGTGTAATTTACCCCATAAAATATTTTCAACAATTTTGATGCAAGCCAATTCCCAAAATGTTGAGGAACTGTCATTGAACCTTTTTCTCGGTTCCCTAAAGCACGAGAACCAATCACTAAATCCATGTTTTGCTGATAGATAGGCGTAATAACACTGGGCAATTGTTCTGGATAATCTGAATAATCTCCGTCCAGAAAAACAATGGTTTCCCCTTTCATTTTCTCAACAAACTCACACCCCTTTAAACATGCCCAACCGTACCCTTTTCTTGGCTCAAATAAAGCAGTTGCTCCTAAAGATTCTACAATATTTTGGGTCTTATCTGATGAGCCATTATTGACAACAACAATATTCATCACTGGAACATGTGGAATATCATTAATTACTTTTCCAATCGATTGCTCTTCATTAAAAGCAGGAATTACAACAAAAACTTTAGTGTAATCAATTTCCTTGATTTGTTTCATTTAAAATTTACGTATCAAGATAGGGTAACGATTATTTTTCGTCTTTCTTTGAGAAATAACCAAGCAACATTGCCTTTTTTACTAATCCTGTAACATTAGAAACACCAAATTTAGTAAAAAGATTAGATCGGTGACTTTCTACCGTTTTCTCTGAGATAAAAAGTGAATCAGCAATTTCTTTAATCCTCTTCTCTTTTAAAGTTTCATTCAAAACTTCTTTTTCTCTTCGTGTTAGTCCAATAGAATAAGCAGATAAGCTTTTATTTTTCTCATATATACGTTCCTTTAGGAATGGATCAATGTAAGTTTCATTCTTTATTACTGCTTTAATTGCCTCCGCGATGTACATTGTAGAGCTAGACTTTCCAACAAAGCCATGCACTCCACTATGAATTAGACCATGTACAACCGTTTCGTCTTCTAATGAACTCACAACGATAATCTTCATTTCAGGTTGAAGTTGGATCAGTTGAGACAAAAAATTTCTTGAGTCTTCCTTTTTCAGAATTAAATCTAATAAAATAACATCAATATCTCTTTTTTGAAGAACACTGACAATTTCTTGGTGATTCGAAGCCAATAATAATTCAGCCTCAGGAAATTGTCCAGCAACAAAACTTCTAATTCCCTCCAAAATCATTTGGTGATCGTCAACAATTAAGATTTCGAAACTCTTGTTTTTCATTTTCCTAGTTTAAAATTAATAAAGACACTTGTTCCATGCGAAGGAGAAGAATCAAAATTTAGTTCTCCATTAATTACTTCAATTCGTTTTTTCAAAGATCCTAAACCTACTGAATCGTCAATTACGGAAACATCCATTCCAATGCCATCATCTTCCACACTTATTCTTAGCACGTTATCTTTTAACATCAATTGAACTACGATTTCATGAGCATTAGCATGTTTAATCGCATTCTGTAAAAGCTCTTGTGTACTCCGAAAAAGAATGATAGCAACTTTGGGTTTGATATTTAAGTCTTCAGTTATATTGGAATAAAAATAGAGGTTTTTATTCACATTGTTATTACTCACTAAATAGGCAACAGCTTCTATTAAACCTTTTTCATTAATCATATAAGGCGAAAGGTTATGCGAAATTCTCCTGGTAAGACTATGTGCTTTGTGTAGTATTACAAATGATGTTTGGGAAACGTTAGTATTTTGTTCTAACTCCAATTTAAGCGCTGTTAATTCGGCAGCCAATCCATCATGAAGCAAACTAGAAAGTTTATTCCGCTCCTCTTCTTCTGAAGCACTTACAGCATTTATCAAATCTACTTCTTGCTTGTTTCTAATTAAAACCAAACGCTGTCTATTGTAAACAAATAAACCGATAATAAACAATATTAAAATAATCAAAGTAAAAACTGAAATTATAAGTGTGTTGTTTTTACGTTCTAAAACATTGCTCTGATTCGCTATAATGATTTCTTGACCAAGGATTTTATTCTTACTTGTCAAAGTTTCAAACTGAACCAATAAACTATCTATACTTCTCTTCGTTTGTTCATCTCTGTCAATCGTTTTTAAAGAATCAGATTTATTTTTATAAATGTATGCCTTTTCGAAGTCCCCGATTCCAGCGTATGCAGTTGCAATTCCATCAGAAATTGAATGCCTTAGTGATAAGTTATTTGAATGACTAGCATATTCCAATCCACTTTCTCCATAAGATAAAGCGAGATCAAATTCTTTCAGTTTATTATGAATTTTCATCAAAATAATAGAAGAAATAACCTCATATTCAGTTAAGTTATACTTACTACTTTGGGTTAAACTTTTCCTAGCATAAGGAATTGCATTGTAATAATTGTTTTTCTTAAATTCTAGTTCAGCTTTAGCATAATTGATCAATATTTCTCCAACAACATTGCTTGATGTGTCTAATATTCTCAATCCCATTTCAATATGCACATTAGAACTATCTAGCATATCTAAATTACTTTCACATATTGCTAAGACACCTAATACACTCACATAATTAGCCATTTCTGGATGATTCCGAAATTCTGCAAAACATCTACTGCTAAATTCGTAAGCCCTACTAAGGTCTCCTAATGCTAAATAAATGTTAGCCACATTATTGTAAATAACATGTTCTCTATTTACATTGCCTTGTTGTTGATAGAGGTTTGCAGCATGAAGAAAAGAATTAATAGCATCCCTGTATTGTTTCTTTAAACTATATATTGCACCTTGGATATTATAAAATTTAGCATCACTATAGTTGTTATTGAAGTTATCTTCGATACTGCTATTTATCACACTTGAAGCAAGAGTGACTTGTTGGGTCATATAGAAATACCTAGCCATATAGAAATTCGCCAAATCTTCGGAAACAACATTAGGATTTTTAAGGTCCTTATTTAAGAATAATTTTACGCTATCTAGAGATTTAACCAAAGGTTTTTTCAATAGTTCATCGGCATTCTTTATTATTTGTAAAGAATCATCACTAAATTCTGTTTGCGCTTTCGCTGAAAATGAAAGTGCATATATCAACAGGATAAGTAGTGTATTTTTGACTGTTAGAGAATATCGCATAAGTGTATTCATTTCATAAATATAAAGCTAATTAAATATTTTGAAGAATAATTGATGTGTGTTTTCAATTTCATTTTGTGAGAATTATTGGCTATAGCACTAGACGAATAAAGCGCTAAAACCAGAATGCTTATGTATCCTAATGCAACAAGTATACGTTAAAAGAACAAAACGGAATCTTTAAAGCAAAGATTCCGTTTTGTTCTTATGACATCTTTTAATTTAGCCTGAATTATTCATGAATAAAACAGGTTAGATGTTAACTGGTCATTTTATTCTTTCCTCCTATTAAAACTTGAATCCAAGTCCAAAAAGTCCAAAAGAAGAAGCTCCATAACCTGCCTCTAAGAACACACCTACATTATTAGCAAAGTAATATTTTGCTCCTACTGTTGGTCCAAAATGTGGTCCAAAACTTCTGTCTTTCTCCTTAACGAGTCTATTCTCTCCATTGATATAATCAATATAATGATCAGTGTCTGTTTGCACACGAACTCCTGTCATAATAGATACATAAAGATCTAACTGATTTACTCCTAATCCTAATTCTAGTTGTTTATTTAAAAACGCCCAAACATGGAATGTTGCTCTAACACCAATAGACAAATGACTTGTTTGATTTTTATAATCATACCCAAGTTCTTGACCATTGCTAAAGTATGTATCTGCTCCTTTATAGCCATAATGATTATATCCTGCGTACAAACCACCACTTATGAAATGATTAAACCCATATTCTAAGTTAGCCCTAAGCGTTGGTAGAGAATACCTGTTATAACCATAATAATTGTTTACAAGATTATTTCCAAATCCATACCTTGATAGACCAATTCCTAAATCTAGGTATATTTTTTTCCCTTCGAATCCTTCTTTTTCTTCTTGTGCTTGTGTGTTTGGAACAAACCCAACACACATGACACAAGTAAAGATTGCTGCTATTATTTTTTTCATTTTTCTTTATTTAATGTTTGAACAAAGTTAGAAATAGTTTTTGACTATGGCAAAATACCTCCACCACCAATATTTCCTGATTGAGAATTTCCACCATTATCAATAAATGTACTATTATTACTTCCATCAAGCGCCACTTCCGCCCCATTTTTTATTGAGCAGTTATCCATCTGTAATCTTCCATTCCCTCTCAAGTATATCGTAGCTGCTGTTTGCCAATGTCCACCTGCATCACTAAAGTCTGTCCATGAAAAATCGTTATTTGGGTTATTACTATTTATAATAATATTTCCCCAGAAATCTTGAACAGGTTGATCTCCTCTCACAATATTTTTGTCAGTAGAAGTCCCATTGAATGCCATTGAGGCTAACGACTCAACAGAAACCTTAACAGCGGCTCCCATAATCATCTCTACTCCAGGGTCTATATCTGTATGCCCAGCTTCAATCCTAAAGTCTTCATTCATAAAATAAGGATACGATACCTTAGGCACTGTAAGGTCTTGAAGAACATTAGATCCATTTATATAAATTCGTTCTACTGTAACATTATTTCCAAATGTAGTTGAACCATCTAAGAATTTTGTTTGATATAAACCACCTAATACCAAAGGGCTTTTTGTGAATTTATCGAAATAGTTAGACGTAAAGCCTGGTAATTTTGAACTGCCTTTTTCTAAATATAAACCATGTTCACTTCCATTTACAACACTAGTATTTTGCATTTTTAGTTGTGCACTTCCTGCTAATGTAATGGTACCGTAAATAAAGGTATCACGACTTCCATTTGCTATATTACAGTGAATCAGTTTATTATTTAAATTATTAGATTTAATATAAATATACCCCCAATATCCAGGCTCATCTTGAGCTCCTACAATATTAATCTTATTATTTGCTGTCCCTGTTGCATCAATAGATCCATTAGCTGCTATTGTAATCCTTCCGCCAGGGCGCATTTCAATACGAACCCCAGGTTCAATAATAATAGGAGCATCAACTACCCAATGTCCATCAATATAATATTCAACTACTGAACCATTTGTAGAGATATCTTTAATAGTGCGTCCAGTGGTTTCAGTTCCTGATAAATGAATTGGCAAAGCTTCACCATTTGGTCCTGTAGTTCCTCCGCCAGAACCTCCGCCAGGATTATTCGTATCATAAATACAATTTCCATCGTCGTTTTCCGCTTTGGAATCGTAATTTGTAGCTGCTGGATCTGTACAGCCTTCTTTCTTACAAGCCATTAGCATAGAAACGCTAAACGCGGCTATTATAAATTTATTCACTCTCATAATTATTTATTTTTAAGATTATACTACAAATCTATTGCAAACAACTATTTTGAAACTTAGGGTTTTCCCTAGAAGTGAAAAATGATGAGTAAAATGATGTTGTTATTGATCTGTTTCTAAATTAACTCTATTTTGAATAATGCAAGTAATGAAGTGTAACTCCATAAGCACCTCAAAATATAGAGATTAGACAGTTAGACGCTAGACAATAGACAGTTAGACGCTAGACAGCTAGACAGCTAGACATTAGACGCTAGACATTAGAAAAATAGATTCATCTTTTTCAAAATACAATGTTTGATATAAATATTTTTAAAAGCTTATTCCGATGGCTTTACGCGAGCAAAGTTTTAACTATTTCTAAAATCCCAAAGGGATGACACGTGTTAACCTAGGACGTGAGTCCTAGGAGATATAAACACACAATCACATAAGTGCTGAAAGCACGACACAATCTTAGCCTTCTTTATTAAGCATGAAGTGAAATTTAAGAGTGAAAAAAACTTATCTGCGTAATGTAGGGTGTTTGTCATGACCTATGATAATTGGATTATCATTTATACGACCTTCCTCAGGACCATTTTCCAATTTCAAAACACCACGTGGACAAACAGAAGTACAAACTCCACAACCAACACATGCAGCACGAACAATGTTTTGACCTTTTTGAGCATAAGCTCTCACGTCTATTCCTTGTTCGCAATATGTTGAGCAGTTTCCACAAGAGATACATTGTCCACCATTGGTTGTAATTCTAAATCTAGATTTGAAACGTTGAATAATTCCCATATAACCAGCCATAGGACAACCAAAACGGCACCAAACTCGGTTTCCAAGTAAAGGATAAAAACCTACTCCTACTATTCCAGAGAAAATTGCACCGATAAAAAATCCATATCCTTTCTTGATGGTTACACTACTAATACCAAAGGCTTGAGAATTATTTCCGAGGTAACTCAATAACATGGAAACAATCATTACCATCCCAATTACTGCACCTACTAACATAAAATTTCTTGATTTTCCTTTTCCCTTTAAGTAAAGAAATAGAAATAATAGAACTGCTAATCCAAGTAATCCAAAAAGTAAGCTGTATCCCACCCAAGCAGGGAAATACATCATCAATTTAAATTCAGATTTAGCGAAGTAAGAATACATTACAGCAACGGTCATTAACATAACAAAAACCATAACTGAATGAACTAACCAACGTTCAATTTTCCATGCTTTGATTGATTTATCTGAAAGATGTCTAAAACTATCTCCAGCTGTTTCTGCTAATCCACCACATCCGCAAAACCATGAACAATACCATCTTTTTCCAACAAGATATGTGACGAAAGGAGTTACGATCAAAAACAAAATAATTCCCCAAACCATATAGCCAACTCCCAAAGGTTGGTTTTCAGGAGAAATTCGGGCGTCAATTCTATATCCGGTTAAAAAGTCTGAATTTAACGGCCAAGAATTTACTGGGTTTAAAGAATAATATCCACCAGAAGTAGCGTTCAACCCTTCTAATATATAAGGTAACATATAAGCCAAGACCAATTGTGAGAACATTACGACAACGGTTCGGATAAAATGATATCTGTTCTTGCGGTATTTATACATGAATTTCACCCCAAGAAAAACAATAGCAATAGTGTAGAATGTTCCATATAAGAACCATTTATCTGCTGGAGCTCCTCGCAACATTTGACTCAAAGGATCAAACAATGCAACAGCTCCTTCATTGGCTCCATCCACACCAGTTCCATTTCCAAACCAGTCGCCATACCAATATAAGCAGATATAAAATAAGGTAAGAATTATTGCGCCAATCCAACCCAATGCCCCTCTATTGGTGAGTGAATTAAAGTAAACTCCATTGTTTTTTATTCCTGCCGGTAAACCTTTATATGTTCCAATAGCGTAAAGTACTGGTCCAGCAGAAAATCCAAATAAAAGAATACTTAGAAACAACCAATTTGGCGTTAACGTTAACCCTGTAATCCAAGTTAATAAAAACACAAATAATGAAATTGAACCTAATGTTAAACCTAACTTTTGGGTTAAATTTAGATTTTGGGTTTTATCTCCAGCAATAGAATAATTAATTGTCGCTCCCATAGTTTATACTTTATCTAACATTAATTTTCTCCACCATTTTTTTGGTGCAAGTTCTACACTTTCATCAAATTGATTATTGAAAGAATCAACAATATCCTTTTCGAAATGCTTAAAAAACTCAGGATCAAAATTGGCCGTTTTTAAATGCTTTAATACATGTTGAATACTCGCTTTTTCATTGAGCCATTTTTCAAATAAATCATGTCTTAAGCGCAAACCGAATGTATTTACTCCTTTAAATTCTTTAGAATCTTTATCAAAAATAAAATTCAAAGAAACCTCCTCTTTATCGTTTTGCCAAACAAAACTGCTTTCATTTTCCTTTAACTCAGACCAAACTCTTCCATAAGTTTGAAATTCTACATCAAAAAACTTAGCGGAATTAAACCAATGACTCGGTTCGTAATCCATTTTCTTTCCAACAATTGTTTGCGCCACCGTTTCCCCCATCATTCTACCAGTATACCAAACTTGCTCTATTGGTCCACGGTCTTTAATTGCTGTTCTGAATTGTGCACAATCTCCAATCGCATAAACGTCCTTTTGATTGGTTGACAAATCAGGATTTACCAAAATTCCTTTATCAATTTCAAGCTCGCTTTCTTTTAGAAAATCAACGTTTGGACTTACACCAGCTGCTAAACCAACAAACTGACATGGAATTATTTGTCCTTTTTTAGTTTTAATTTCTTTAACTCTTTTAGAATCATCTGGAATAATTTCTTCCAATTCTTCTTCAAAAAGCAAGGTTAATCCATGATGTCTATTCAAATGTTGTGTTACAAAATTACTGTCTGATTCTGGAAGTGCATTTCCCCAAAAAGTTTTTTCACGAATTAAAAAGGTCACGTTTATATTTCTTGAAAGTAGCATTTCTGCCATTTCAACACCGATTAAACCACCTCCAACAATTACAGCTTCTTTGATTCCTCGGGTATTTTGCTCCATTAAATCCAAGTCTTTTTTGGAATACAGTCCTTGAACTCCGTGATAATCTTGGCCCTTCCAACCAAATTTATTCGATTTAGAACCTGTTGCCAAAATCAATTGGTCATAATGAATAGGTGGAGTTTGTAATAGATTTAAAATTTTTGATTGAAAATCAACCTCATCAACATAATCTTCGATCAAATCAATTCGGTTCTTTTTCCAAAAATGACTTTCGTATGGTTGAATATCCTCAAAAGGCATATGTCCCATGTAAACATACATCAGTGCCGTTCTGGAAAAAAAGTATTTTGATTCTGAAGAAATAATCGTAATTCTTTTATCAGATTCTTTTCGAATATGTCGTGCTGCAGTTACTCCAGCAATTCCATTTCCAATAATTACGATGTGCTCCATGATTTTTATTTTTTCAGTTCAGAAAAGTATTGTACTCCTACAATATGGGAATAAAAATTGGAAAATCTAAGTTGAAGAATCATTTTAATACAAATGTCCTAAAAATAGACAATTTATATGTATCGTAAGATTTTCCCAGCCAAGGGGGAAATTCTTTCTTGTGAACGAGTTCAATATTTGTGAAAATAATTGCTCATAATCATACCAGGCCTTAATAAGTAAAATAACTTACTAAAATTCATGACTTAGAAGCCGCATTAATAATTAGCGATAATTAAAAAAGAGATTCCTCATAAAATTGATTAAGATACTACGAGGATAAAGATGCAAATAAGACAGTTGAGTCTGTGCCAGAATAGCTCTAAATAGACCAATTTGGCACTCACTGAAATATAAAAACATAAATTGACTATGTGCCAAAATTATAAAATTTTACTATATTTGGCACAAACTCAAACGATAATAACTATGCCTAAAATAATAGCAGGTAGAATCAGGGAAAAAGAAATTTTACATGAGACTTTAAGTAGTCACAGGTCGGAACTGGTTGCCGTTTATGGTCGCAGGAGGATAGGCAAGACCTATTTGATTCGAGAATATTTTAAAGATCAGATAATATTTAGCTTTACGGGACTGAGTGAAGGAAAAAGAGATGATCAAATCAAAAACTTCATGCTTATGTTGAATGAGGTTACAGCAAATTTCAAAAAAGAGAAAAATCCTGAAGACTGGCTGGAAGCATTTAGCTTTCTAAAACAACATCTTAAAACGATAAGGAAAACCAAAAAGAAAAAAGTAATATTCATCGATGAGTTTCCTTGGGTAGACACCCAAAGATCTGGTTTTTTAGCAGCTTTTGAAAACTTTTGGAACGACTACTGCACAACCAGAAGTGATCTAATTGTTGTTATTTGCGGATCAACAGCTTCCTACATGGTGAGGAAAATAATTCAGAACCATAAAGGATTAAGTAAAAGGATAACGCAAACAATTCTTTTGAAACCTTTTACTTTATATGAAACTAAAGAATTTTTCAAATATAAAGGCATTCCCATAGAAGAAATGGAATTACTAAAGTTGTACATGGCTTTGGGAGGAGTAGCAGAGTATTTAGAGCATGTAAATACTGGAGAATCCTCGGTAGTTGCCATTCAAAGACTTTGTTTTCAAGAAGGGGCATATTTAGAAAATGAATTTGAGGAAGTTTTTAAAGCATTATTTGACGATGGGTCTCATCACCACAAAATAATGTTGGCACTGGCTAAAAACAATAAAAAAGGAATTAACAGAGAGATTATTTTAGACGAATTAGGATTGAAATCTGGTGGTAGATTTTCTGAAGCTTTAAACGAATTAATATACTCGGGATTTGTTTTAAAATATGAGGCTTATGAAGAAGGAAACAAAAGTACACTTTACAGAATTTATGATGAATTCTGCTTGTTTTATATTCAATTCATGAAAAAACACAAAAAATCGAAATGGACTCAATTGTATCAAAAACAAGAATACAAAACATGGTGTGGTTATTCCTTTGAAACAATATGTTTAAAACACAGTGAGGCAATAAAAAAAGCGCTTAGATGTGATCAAATTGAATCTAAAAATTATAGTTGGAATAATTCAAAAGCACAAGTAGATTTAGTGATAGACAGAAATGATGATGTTATCAATTTATGCGAAATAAAATTCTACAAAGAAAAATTCACAATCGACGAAGCATATTTGGAAAAACTAAGAAACAAGGAGAATCATTTTAGGAATTCGACTGAAACCAAGAAAGGGATTTCCACAGTCTTGATGACTACTTGGGGAGTAACTGAAAACAAATACAGCAAAGCGATAGTCTCAAATAATTTAACGAAGGATTGTTTGTTTGCGGAGATTTAGAATAGTTTTTTTGATGTTTTAGAGACGCAATGCATTGCGTCTCTAAAACATCAAAAAAAACATCCCTATTCCTGATAAGTATATCCATTTTTAAAAAAAACATAATTTCCTCTACTCACTTGCACTCTTACTGTGTTTCCATTCACTTCAAATGGTGCTCCTGATAAATTACTCACGATTTCAACTTGGTTGTTATGAAAAACCGAAACTCCTCCATTTAGATTTCTAAAAGCTACAATTCCTTGTCTTATTTTATAATCTTCAGGAATATAGTTTGCAACTTCATAACGTGTTCCATTATTATAGGTATATAAAACACCATTTTCACCCCAAACAACCATATCGCGAAAAACTTCATAAAACTTCGGGTATGAGCTTAAGGTAGTCAACTCTCCATCTATATACGCTTTAAGGTTACCATTTCTATCGGTGTAAACAAATTGATCATATCCTGCTTTGTAACTCTTTACCATTGTTGGTTCTACATCTAAAACTTGGTCACGAAAAGCTACAGCAAAAGATTGATTAAAAGGATCATTAAAAGCAACTAGATTTGCTCCAGCTGCATATTCTATTGCATCATTAAAGACACCTAATTCTACAATTTTACCTGCAATAAATGCATAATGTACATTACCATTTCCACGAAAAGCGACAGTGTTACTTCCTATATATTGGGGCAAATACACATCTGAAATGCTATAATACAAATCATGGATTTCACCTCTATAATAGACACGAACTGCGTTATCTCTGCGGTCTTCATAAACAACTAAACTATCTGAAACTTCGTAATTCCTTCCGAATCGAGTTAAGATAAGCGTTTTCCCATCGTCCCAAACAGAAACAATTGGCCCAGTATTCCAAGCCACCATATTCATTCCTATTTTATAATCATTGGCCAGTCCAGTGAGTTTTTCTTTTTCTCTTCCATCATAAACATTCAAATCACTTTTATTATCGATGAAAGCAATAATTTCCTCAGAATATTTTAAGTCAATAGGTTTCAAATAATCCAATTGTCTGGTTTGGCCTTCATGAAAGCTTTTAAAATAACCTCTATTGTCCAACAATGGAAAAACCTCTTGGGCATTTATTTGAAGAGAAATTAGAATAAGAAATAATAAGCTGCTTTTTGGTATCATAATTTTATGGGTATAAAAAAGGGTGTTCTTTAGTGAACACCCTTTAAATATTTAGTTCACCTCTATCTTTGCTTTCGTTCTTTGAACATAAGGTTCAAAAGTTACTCTTTTTCATTACAAAGAGCTGACCAAAGTAAGTCAAAAATTCGTAGCCATTAAATATTTAAACTAGAAAGTTCAATAGCAAGCGGCGCACTGAGACTACTTTAAAAATTTAGTGAAACGCAGATATTGGATTTTCTAGACAAACTATTTAGTTTCTGTTCTTTCTTTTGCAAGCTCAACAGCAGCTTTCACATTAACAACTTTACCATATCTAGATAAATTATCAAACTTAACCAACTCATCTTTTCCTGGGACTTTCTGGTAAGTATCACCAAAGTAATCACCTGAATCAAGAATTATTTGGCGAACCTCAGCCATTGTTAAAGTTGGGAAGTAACCTTTTATTAGGGCTGCAACACCTGCTACCATTGGAGATGCCATAGACGTTCCATTGATTGCTTGATATTCATTATCTGGGAATGCATTATAGATTTCATAACCTGGTGCGAAGATATCAACTTCATTTTTCCCATAGTTAGAGAATCTTGCTGCCAACTCCTCTTCATGAACACGTGTAGATGCTCCAATTGTCAATAAATGCGTAAATGGAAATTCTTGGAAATCATATCTTACCGCTGGGAAATTGCTATTTAAAGCTAAATCATTCGCTGAGTTTCCTGCTGCATGAACAAAAAGAACATCGTTTTCTTGCGCATACATAATTGCATCATAAACTTCTTTTTGCAGACTAGAGTATGATTTTCCAAAAGAACCGTTAATTACTTTTGCACCGTTGTCAACTGCATAACGAATTGCCAAAGCGATATCTTTGTCGAACTCATCTCCATCTGGAACAGCTCTTAAAGACATTAATTTAACGTTGCTTGCTACACCGTCTCCACCTAAATCATTTCCACGCGTTGCAGCAACAATTCCACCAACATGAGTTCCGTGCAATGCATCTGGACCTTCATAGTCGTTGTTACCATAATCAGTATCAGTTATATCATAAACATCATCACCAATGATTGCTCTTTCGTTTAAATCTGGGTTATAATGACCATCAATCATTCCTTGAAGTTGGTCAATTTGCTTATCCAATACTTCTTCATTCAGATCTCCTGACAATAAAGCCAAGCCCATTTGTTTCATTTGTTCTTGTTGAGCACCATCAGTTTTCCATTTTTTCAATGACTTCTCATCGTATTCTTCAACTTCCATCATATTAGAAATCATACCTGGAAGCATTGGAAGCATTTGCTCTTTGAACTGAGTTGTTTGCTCAATAATCGTTTTATATTTTTCACGATTAGACTCAACTACTTCTTTTGTTTCTAGGTAAAGTGCGTAATCTTCGGCATCTTTACTTTTCACATCTGCAGAATCAACATCATCAAACTTAGGCTTCAATTCAGCATAAATTCTTGTAACGTTTAATCGAGCTTGATTAACATTTTCACCGTTTTTATTTCCTAAGAAATTCCATCCATGAACATCATCGATATAACCATTTTTGTCATCATCAATTCCGTTTCCTGGAATTTCTCCTTTGTTCGTCCAGATTTTACCTTGCAAATCTTCATGCTCGATATCAATTCCTGAATCAATAATTGCAACGATTACTGTATCTGGGGTGATTTTCTTAAGCTTTTTGTAAGCTTTATCTGTTGACATCCCTGTTTTACTAGAGTTGTACCAGTTTAATACTTTTTTATCTACTTGGGCTGTTGCCGTAGAAAAGTAAGCTCCTATAAGAGCAGGAAGCATAATCCTTAAAAATGTTTTTCTCATATCCGTTTTTATTTACACGTTGAAATTAACGCAAATGTTGAAATTAATCCACAATTTTACGATATTTATTGTTTGTAAGACGATTTTCGTCTATTAATAGGTCAAATACTTAAACAAATGGTATTCCAAAAATTCATATTTTGTATTCTTTTATTTTGTACTCCTTTTACTTTATACTCTCAAAAGTTAGGTTTTAAGGAAGTTGTAGAAAAACATCCAGAAATAAAAATTCCCTTTTCACTGCAAAACAATGCAGCAAATAAAGCTTTTTTAGAAAAAGAAGGTACCACAATTAAAAGAGAAACAGAGAATTGGTTGTTCATTACGGAGTCTCCACAGTGGATTTCAAAAAATCTTGCAGACAAGAAAATTAATGACTTTTATTTCGAATATGCGCCTCCAACTTTTTTGGATGATTCTGTTCGTGTGATGCATGACGTTAATCAAGTTCACAATGGTGATTTTCCTTTATTAGATAGTTATACTGGTAAAGGAGTAATTGTAGGTTTGGTTGATGCAGGCTTGGACCACAGACATCCTGATTTCACAGATATTTTTGGAAACAACCGTGTGATTCGCTATTGGGATCAATCTGTAACCAGTCCAACGGCTTCTCCAGCACCTTATAATTATGGACAGATTTGGTATGCCAATGAAATTCAAAATGGAAGCATCACCAGTAATGAAGAATCTGGAGGACACGGCACTTCTGTCACTGGTATTTGTGCTGGAAATGGTTTGGCCAACGGAAGAAATAAAGGAATGGCTCCAGAAACAGAAATAATTTTTGTAGAAACGAATTTCAATTTACCCAATTGGACGTTAACTGTGGCTGATGCTTGTGATTACATATTTAGCGTTGCAGATAGTTTGAACAAACCTGCTGTTATTAACTTGAGTGTTGGAAGTTATTTAGGAAGTCACGACGGTGAAGATCCAGCAGCAGAATTGATGGACTTATTGTTGAATGAAAAAAATGGACGAATTATTATTTGTGCTGCAGGAAACTCAGGAGATACAGAAGATTATCATGCACAACAAAGCATGACAGTTGCAGACACAAATTTCATTTGGTTCGAAAATAATCCAACAGGTTCATTAGGAAACAATAGTGTTTTCTTCGATTTATGGTCGGATGTTAGCGATGCGCAATTTCAATATTCTTTTGGAGCAAATAGACCAAGTCCTTCTTATGCAAACGCAGCTGAGACGAGTTTCCGCTTTGCACAATTAAATGTAGGAACTCCGATATTTGACACCCTATTTAATGACAATGGAGACAGAATAGCAACTTTAGAAATTTACACAGAATATGTTGCAGGAAATTATCATCTGCAAGGCTTATTTTCAAAAGTTGATTCAACAGATTACCTTATGCGATTTAGCACCACAGGATCGGGTAAATATGATCTTTGGAGTGGCGCTTGGATGGGATTAAATACCATTGTAAAAAACATTCCAACAGTTGTAGATTATCCTCCAATAGTAAACTACGTTTTACCTGATAATGCTCAAAGTATTGTCTCTTCTTGGAATTGTTCTCCAAATGTGATCTCCGTAGCTAATCTCAGAGGAAGATTAGGACACATTACGAATGCTGGAACACAATATTATCCTGGCGACATGACAACTCCGGGGAATATCGCACCTTCGTCAAGCCGTGGACCTTCGCGTAACAACGTAATCAAACCAGATATTAGTGCAGCAGGAGATGTTACACTTGGAAGCGCACCACTTTTTATGGTTGGAAATGCATCTTATGACACACAACTTGGAGTTGGTGGTTATCACTTAAGAAATGGAGGAACCTCAATGGCTTCACCTGTTGTTGCTGGAATCGCAGCTTTGTATTTGGAACGTTGTGGAAATAGTTCTTCAAGTGAATTTATGGCAGACTTATTTGGTACTGCAAAAAGTGATGCAGCAACAGGAACAACGCCAAACAATAGATTCGGATATGGAAAAGTAAATGCATTTGATTTATTGATCAGCAAAAATGGTAACCTTCAAATCTTAGGAGATACTGCAATATGTCAAATGCCTGTTCAACTGACTGCCAATATTCCAATGACGAATTACGAATGGTCTACAGGCTCATTTTCACCAGAAATAACTGTTCCTCAACCAGACACAATTACATTATTTGGAGAAGACCTTCAAGGTTGCAAGATATATTCCGACACAGTAATTGTTGCTCAAGGCAGTCCACTACAAAATCCTACGATTCAAAAATTGGGGAATTCATTAATTTCGAGTAACGCACCAAATTATCAATGGTATTTAAATGACAGTCCAATTAATGGTGCAACAGAACAGACGTATACACCATTAGGGATTGGATATTACAGTGTTGCCATTCAAGGTGCTGACAATTGTAAAAGTTTTTCAAACGCGATTCAATGGACACTTAGTTTAAAGGAGGAGGACAAATCTGTAATTACATTATATCCTAATCCGGCTCAAAACTCATTCTTTATTGAAGTGGAAGGAACAATGATCAAACGCTTTGAAATCACATCAACAACTGGTCAAATCATTAACAGTCAAAAAACTAACTCAGATAAAATAAAAGTAGATATCAGCAGTTTATCGAGTGGTGCTTACCTTATAAAAATAGAAACCAACTCAGGAAGTAAAGTCTTACCATTTTTTAAAGAATAGTAAAGCGACTTATTATTATATTCTTTCTATTTTTGACAATCTAAAAAACAATAAATTATATATGGATTTATCAGGAGTAATTTCGATTTCAGGAAAACCTGGATTATTTAAAGTAGTAGCGCAATCAAAAAACAATATTATTGTTGAATCGCTAATCGATAACAAACGCATACCCGCATATTCTACTGACCGTATTTCGGCATTGGAGGATATCAGTATTTATACTTACGAAGAAGATGTTCCTTTGAAAGAAGTATATATCAAATTGGCTAAAAAAGAAGATTGCAAAGCAGGACCTTCTCACAAAGAAAGTTTGAATACTTTGACTAGTTATTTAGAAGAAATTCTTCCTGACTATGATCAAGATCGCGTTTATCCTTCTGACATTAAAAAGTTATTCCAATGGTATAACATTCTTCAAAAAGCAGGTTTAATTTCTTTAGAAGAAGAGAAAAAAGAGGAAACTAAAGAGGTTGAAGCGAAAGAAGAAGTAGCTGAAAAGGAAACTAAAAAAGCGGAAGACAAAAAGCCTGCAGCTAAAAAGCCAGCGGCAAAGAAAACAGAAGCAAAAAAAGAAACTGTAAAGAAGTCTGCTCCTAAAAAAGAGAAGAAATAAATCAATTACGAATTTGAAAATTACGAATTACGAATTGAAAAAATTCATTGATTCAATAATTGGAAATTACAATGTAGGGGCGTTTTGTAAAACGCCCTCATACATTGAATGAATTCGAAATTTTAATCCTGCGGTGCCTTCGGCAAGCTAGTCATTAGGAATAACGTAATCACAAGAATTATTGTAAAACCCCAGCAGGAATAATTTAGCACATCACCCTCAGAAAAATACATCACAATGAAAGTTACACGTCCAAAAAGAACATTTTTACCTGATAATTTTATAATTGATCAATGGAAAAATGTTGAACCTTTTTTTATTGATTTAGAAAATCGCTCTATCGATACGAAAGCGGAATTTGAAAAATGGATCAGTGATCAAAGTGAATTGGAAGCTGTGGTTTCTGAAGATTTGGCTTGGCGTTATATTAAAATGACAATCGATACAAAGGACAAGGAACTGGCTGATGCTTATGCTTTTTTCGTAAAGGAAATCCAACCTCATCTTGAGCCTTATTCTTTTCGTTTAAATAAAAAATTATCTGCCTCTCCATTCAAATCTGAATTTAAGGACGAAGCATATAAAATTTACTTTAGAGGAGTAGATACAGCAATCAAATTATTCCGCGAAGAAAACATTCCTTTAAACGTGGAATTGGCTGAGAAAAGTCAAATTCATGGTGCTGTAAGTGGTGCGCAATCTATCGAACACGGTGGTGAGAAAATCACAATGCAAAAAGCGAGTTCATTATTAAAGGAAAATGACGAAGTTTTGCGTAAATCCATTTTTGATAAAATGGCAGCCAGAAGAGCAGAAGATACTGAACAATTGGATGATTTATTTACTGAATTGATTCAATTGCGTCACAAAGTGGCAACCAATGCTGGATATGATAATTTCCGTGATTACATGTTTGACGAATTAGGTCGTTTCGACTACACGAAAGAAGATTGTTTTGACTTTCATCAGTCTATAAAAGAAGAAATCGTGCCTTTAGTCAAGCAAATCAGTCAGAAAAAAGCTGAATTGATGGGCAAAGAGCAACTAAAACCTTGGGACAGTCAAGTTGATCCTTTGGGTAGAGCACCTTTAAAACCATTCAAGGATGGAAAAGAATTATTGGACAAAACGATTGTTATTTTTGATAAAATCGATACTTATTTTGGAGATTGTCTAAGAACAATGGATTCCATGGGATATTTGGATTTAGATTCAAAAGATGGAAAATCTCCAGGAGGATATAATTATCCATTGTATGAAATCGGAGTTCCATTTATCTTTATGAATTCTGTGGGTTCTCAAAGAGATTTAATCACAATGATTCACGAAGGAGGACACGCAATTCAATCATTTTTAACAAGAGATTTAGAGTTGACTTCATTCAAAAGTTTCCCTTCTGAAATTGCTGAATTAGCATCAATGAGCATGGAGCTTTTAACCATGGATTATTGGAACGAATTTTATGACAATCAAGAAGATTTGAAGAGAGCAAAAATCGAGCAATTGGAAACAGTTCTCGAAGTTCTTCCGTGGGTAGCAACAATTGATGAATTCCAACACTGGATTTATGAAAATCCTACGCATTCGAAAGAAGAACGAAAAGAAAAATGGATTTCATTGTTGGATGAATACGGAACAGGAACAACAGATTGGACAGGTTATGAAGATGTGAGAGCATATTCTTGGCAAAGACAATTGCATTTATTCGAAGTTCCTTTCTACTACATCGAATACGGAATGGCCCAACTAGGTGCATTAGCAATCTGGAAAAACAGCAAAACTGATTTCAAAAAAACGATTAAAGAGTATAAAAAAGCACTTGCTTTAGGATATACAAAATCAATTCCTGGCGTTTACGAAGAGGCGAATATAACTTTTGATTTTTCAAAGAAGAATATAAAGGAATTGGCGGAGTTTGTTGGCGGGGAATTGATAATTAATAATGGATAATTGATAATTGATAATTTGCTAGGGTCGAAAAACAAACGTTTACAAATGGCTATTATCGGTTAGTTTTATGGAGTGTTTTTGAGTTTATGGCTTAGAAGTAATCAGATCTTCAATGATTTGAAGATGGGATGGTTGGAAATTAATGTTATATTTGGACAAAAATATAGGCGATATATGCGCAATTGCGTATATCCAATTGTTGAACTAAACCGATTTGAAAATCGGTAATTTCCTACACTCACCTCATTGACATAAATTTATGGAAGTATTAATCCATAAAATTTATCAAAATGGGAAAGCAATTTTCAAAAAACATCGAAA
>Ga0314774_1000545_pt1 | contig 29389 bp, 23 predicted proteins | sample MetaGCBIA2018_FD_204515 | JGI IMG/M metagenome (GOLD analysis project Ga0314774, IMG submission 204515) | Cryopeg brine microbial communities from Beaufort Sea near Barrow, Alaska, United States - CBIA 2018 | ecosystem: Environmental > Aquatic > Marine > Coastal | place: USA: Alaska | collected...
GGCTCGTTGTGTTTGAATAAGACCTATTCAAAAAACCAACGCTCTCTTTAACGGAAATTGATATCTTTTTTGGCATCCTACAATATACAACTTATTAAAGTAAATTCAAAGGCTCAATGGTATTACTGGACAGTTATGAAAAAACAGAGTTATAGTTTTAATAAAACTTGATCGACGCACTGATAATCAGGCATTTTATGTCAAAAAATGAATCTTTATTGCTGCTTTTCTGTGTTAATCTTCTGTTAGGCAAAATAGTTTTCAGCAATTAAAATTTAACTTTAAAATAAAAAGATATGATTAAGAAAGGCACCAAGGTGACATGGAAATGGGGCAACGGTACTGCTACCGGGACAGTAAAATCTACCTTTGCAAAAAAAATAACGCGTACCATAAAAGGTAGCGAGGTGACCAGAAATGGAGAAGAAGGAAATAAAGCACTCTATATTGAGCAAGAAGATGGCGACCATGTGCTCAAATTGGAAAACGAAGTAGCGCGTGCAGATTGATAAAGCCTAACCTTAACTAATAAAACTAAGTTTCATTATATACCATCGTATTATGGCAGAATTCATTAAACTTTATGAGGAAAACCCCAGTCCAACTCAGATTAAAAAAATTGTGAAGGTCTTACAGGATGGTGGAGTTATTATCTATCCTACAGATACCGTTTATGGGATGGGTTGTGATATTACAAATACGCGCGCGCTTGAACGCGTTGCCCAGCTGAAGGGAATAAAACTGGACAAAGCCAATTTCTCCTTTATCTGCGAAGACCTTAGCAATCTTTCAGACTATGCACGGCAGATCAACTCTGCAACCTTTAAAGTATTGAAACGCGCTTTGCCCGGTCCCTACACGTTTATTTTACAGGGAAACAACAACCTGCCCACTGTCTTTAAAAAGAAAAAAACCGTGGGTATACGTATTCCTGATAATGCTATTGCCCGCGCTATTGTGCGTGAATTGGGCAATCCCATTATTTCCACCTCGATTTATGATGAAGATGAAGTTATAGAATACACCACAGATCCCGAGCTTATTCTTGAGAAATGGGATAAGCTGGTAGATATTGTAATAGATGGCGGTTATGGCGGGAATATTCCGTCTACGGTCATTGATCTCACTTCGGGAGAGCCGGTGCTTATACGAGAAGGCAAAGGGAATCTCACAATATAACAGTGTATTAGCCAGTGTGCTGCCTGCGTTAATTTGATGCTAAATAAGAATCCATTGTGAAAATTAAATCAATTTGCTTTCTATTTTCATAGCGAATTAAAAATTTGAACTATGAGTTATTTAAATACCAGCTCTTCAGAAAATGGGGAGCCCATTCAATTATTTTTTGAACAATATGGAGAAGGACAACCGGTTATCTTAATTCATGGATGGCCGCTTTCTCATCAAATGTGGGAATATCAAATCCAGACAATTGTAGAAGCCGGTTATCAAGTAGTGGCTTATGATCGCCGCGGCTTTGGAAAGTCAAGTAAACCATATTATGGTTATGATTATGACACGCTTGCAAAAGACCTCAATGATCTTATAGAAGCGCTGGATCTTAAAGATGTAATTCTTGCTGGTTTCTCTATGGGTGGCGGTGAAGTTGCACGTTATATAGGAACTTATGGAACCGATAAGGTAGCCAAAGCCGCGCTTATATCTTCCGTAGCGCCCTTTATGCTGAAAACTTCCGACAATCCAGATGGCGTTCCCGAGGAAACTTTTGAAGGTTTCAAGAAAAATATAAAAGAAGATCGCTTGGCTTTCCTTAAGGAATTTGGCGATCAATTCGTGAATTATAAAGATAACAAGAAAAAAATCAGCGAAGCGCAGGTTCATTTTAATTGGAGCATTGCCGCCGGAGCTTCACCAAAGGCAACGTTGGATTGTGTAGATTCCTTCGGGAAAACCGATTTTAGGGAGGACTGCAAAAGATTTGATGTTCCCACCTTGATCGTTCACGGGGATGCAGATAAAGTTGTACCAATTGAAACCGCTGGTCAAGCGGCCGCCAAGATCATAAAAGACAGTACCTACCAGATTATCAAAGACGCTCCGCACGGCTTGGTTTTCACCCACGCCGAGGAGTTCAACACCATTTTTCTAGACTTTTTAAAAAGCTAAGGAAAGTAAAACGCTGGGAATTTTTCAGTATAAAGCATAAAAAAACCGGTCTTTCGACCGGTTTTTTGCTTTTTTATAATTGATATTGCTTAGTTGCTACTAGGCTCTTTAGGCATACCATCTTCTATCATTTTGTAGAATTGATCCAATTTAGGAAGTACTACAATACGGGTTCTTCTGTTTCTGGCTCTACCTTCTGCAGTATCATTACTGGCAATAGGCACATAGTAACTACGTCCTGCTGCAACCATACGCTCTGGTGGAACACCAAATTCATTCTGAAGGATACGTACTACAGAAGTTGCACGTTTCACACTAAGATCCCAGTTGTCTTCGATAACCGCGGTGCTGATGGATTTATCATCGGTATGGCCTTCAACCATAAACTCGATATCTGGCTGATTTTTTACCACTTTTGCTACTTTACCAAGTACTTCTTTTGCACGGCTGGTCACATCCCAACGGCCGCTGTTAAAGAGCAATTTATCAGAAATGGAAACATAAACCACCCCTTTTTCCACATTGATTTCAATATCCTCATCATCAAGGTTTCCTATAGCTCCTTTAAGGCTTGTAACAAGCGCAAGGGTCACAGAATCTTTCTTGTTAAGCGCATCACGGAAAGTTTTGATCTGTAGATCTTTTTCTTTCATTGCTTCCAGGGAACGCTCCAGGTTTTCTGCACCTTTAGTAGAAAGTGTTGTCAGATTGCCCTGAGTATCTATAAGGCTAGTGTTGGATCTTCTCAAATCTGCTATCTGATCGCGCAGACTCTGAGTCATGTTTTCTTTTTCCTGAAGGCAGGAGTTGAGTTTTACGGTAGCCGAATTTAACTCATCTTGTGTTTGTTTTTGTTTTGCCTCAAGTTCTCCATATTTCTTGCTGGAAACACAAGAGGTCATTAGAATGAGCGCCGAGGCTACAATCATTAGTTTTCTCATAATTAGCTTTGTTTCAATTTAAAATTTAAAAGTTTAAAAATATTAAAAAATGCCCATATTAAATATATGTTAACATTATTTTATTGTAAGGATATCAGATTTTTGTATATACCTTTTTCCCTTCCACAAAATACGACCACACGATCGAATTTTCGCTAAAATAGTTGTTAGTTTTCTTTAAACCACTTCTTTTACTGTGAATATCGCGAAATTTACGATAAAAATCTACATGCGCCCTTATAATTGCATAACAGTGAGCGGTTTTTCCTTCAATTAAGAATTTAATGGCAGCGATGGCGTCCAAGCACATTCTAAGAAAGATACGCATATAAACTTGCGCAGTGGGTACATTTTTCAATAGGGCAAAGAGCGTGTTCCTGAAATTCAGAAATGTTTTCTGGGGATTCATCGTTCCTAGCGTCGCGCCGCCCACATGATAAACGCTGCTGTTTGCTATATATTTCACCACAAGGCCCATTGCATTGATGCGCCAGCACAGATCAATCTCCTCCTGATGCGCAAAAAACTGTTCGTCAAGGGCTCCCGCTTCCCAAAAAACCGATTTTTTTATCGCAAAACAAGCGCCGCTAGCCCAAAAAATACGCGCGTTATCCTCATATTGACCGGTGTCTTTTTCCACCGTATCAAAAATTCGTCCGCGGCAATAAGGATATCCCAGTGCATCGAGGAAACCACCGGCAGCACCGGCATATTCAAAATATTCCGGACGCTTGTAATCGAGTATTTTGGGTTGGGCGGCACCTAGATCACTTTCGGTTTCAAAAGCTTTGATTATGGGAGTTAACCAACCATCGGTTGGTTCTATATCACTGTTCATTAAAACGAGCAGCTCTTCTTCAACCTCACGTAGAGCCAGATTATAACCACGGGCATAGCCGCCGTTTTCAGCGTTCTTAATAATTTTAACCTGTGGAAAATGCTGCTGTACATACGCCACAGAATCATCTGTGGAAGCATTATCAGCCACATAAACCGTAGCTTGGGAAGCGCTGTGCGCGATCACGCTGGGCAAAAATTTAGCCAGCAGGTCTCGCCCGTTCCAGTTGAGTATGACAATAGCCGTTTTCACGGGTGCAAATTACGGGCTATAAGTGGGGATTTCTTTTAAAAACCGGTATTTTTCTTCGGTATAATCCATCGTGCAGTAATAATGCGCATGACCATTGGTGACCATAAGATAAGAGGCCTGCAGTTTTAAATTGTAGCGCGCGATCTGATCAAAGGTATGCTGGGTCACACGTACTTGTGGCGCCTTGCATTCCACGATAAGATGTATGCTACCGTCGCGTTTAAAAACCACCACATCGTAACGTTTTTTGATCTGGTGCAAGGTGATTTCCTTTTCTACATTAATGAGGGAAAATGGATACTTGAGTTCGTGGTGCAGATACCAGACCACATGCTGGCGCACCCATTCTTCCGGCGTGAGCCGCACAAACTTTTTGCGCACCACGTCAAAAAGGAACAGTTTATTTTCCTTATTTTTGACGCGAAAAGAATACCGTGGAAAATTAAGTTCCTGCATGCCGCAAAAGTAATAAAATACAGGCGCTGTCAACACAGAAAAAACACATATAGCTTTCCCATTCTAGACGTAAAATCGCTATTTTAAGTCGAAAATCGGGAGCATTTGACTGTTTATTAGCCGAATCACAGTCTATTATCATTACAAAAAAACGAACTATTTGGAAGAAGCAAACCGTATCATCGCAGATCTAAAAAAAGGGGATATAAAGCCCATTTACTTTTTAATGGGTGAAGAACCTTATTATATAGACCAAATTTCAGCCTATATAGATCAAAATCTGCTCAGCGAGGAAGAAAAAGGCTTTAACCAAACGGTGCTTTACGGCCGCGATGTAAGGCTTGACGAAGTGATCTCGCAGGCTAAACGCTACCCCATGATGGCCGAGCGTCAGGTGGTAATTGTAAAAGAAGCCCAAGATCTGTCACGCGAAATCCTGGCCACTTTTGACAATAAAAAAAACATTCTCGAGGCATACGCCGAAAATCCTCAGCAAACCACCGTTCTTGTCTTTTGCTACAAATACAAAAAACTGGACAAACGTAAAAAAGTCTACAAGAACATCGCTAAAGCCGGAGTGATCATGGAGAGCAAAAAACTCTATGAAAACCAAGTGGGCGACTGGATCAAGAAAGCCATGATCTCCCGCGGTTATACCATAGAGCCCAAAGCAGCACATATGCTGGTGGAATTTCTGGGTACAGACCTGGGGAAAATCAGCAATGAAATCGATAAACTCACAATTGTATTGCCCAAGGGAAGTACGATCACTCCAGCCGTGATCGAGCAGAACATTGGGATCAGTAAAGATTTTAACAACTTTGAACTGCGCAAGGCTGTTGGCGCGCGCGATGTGCTCAAGGCGCACCGCATCATCAATTATTTTTCCCAAAACCCAAAAGATAATCCCATGGTGCTTACCATCACCCTTCTTTTTGGCTTTTTTCAGAGTCTGATGATCTTACATGGGATACCGGCAAAAGACAAAAATACGGTGGCCAAAGCGCTAAAAGTGAATCCTTTTTTTGTGGGGGAATATATTAGCGCGGCAAAAAACTACCCCATGAAAAAGGTAAGCCATATCATAAATCTGCTGCGTGATGCCGATGTGAAGAGCAAGGGCGTGGGCGCGTATAATCTTTCACAAGGCGATTTACTTAAAGAGCTGCTTGTGCGGATAATGTCCCCCTAACCCCCGAAGGGGGAATACTCAGATGCATTGTTTCCCCCTTTGGGGGTTAGGGGGAATTCACAAAAGCCACGCTGTGCGCTGCCACAATTGCGGCGGTCTCGGTGCGTAAACGACTTGCTCCCAGTGTTACCGGCTGGAATCCTTTAGAAAGCGCAAAATCAATCTCTTCTGGTGAAAAATCGCCTTCTGGGCCTATTAAAATCAAAACAGGTGCAGAAGGTTTTAATTTTTGTTTTAATGAGAATCGCTGTGCGTCTTCTTCGCAATGCGCGATAAAACGTTGCTCATTTTGTTCGGCATGTTTTTTTACAAACTCCTTAAAGGCTATCGCGGCATTCAGTTTTGGTAAATAGGCTTTTAGCGATTGTTTCATGGCGCTTTGCAAAATGCGCTCATAACGTTCTGGCTTTATTACTTTGCGCTCGCTGTGGTCGCAGATAATGGGTGTGATTTCGGTTATGCCTATTTCGGTGGCCTTTTCCAAAAAAGTCTCATAGCGATCGTTCAATTTTGTGGGTGCAACGGCGAGATGCAACCGGTAGGGCAATCCTTTCTGAGCGATTACCTCAAGTATTTTAACCTTGCAATTGGATGCGCTGGTCTGGATGATTTCTGCTTTATAAAAATGCCCATTCCCATCGGTAAAATCGAGGATTGCGCCCTCATTTTTACGCAAAACCTTTACGATGTGCTTGCTCTCGTCCTTGGGAAAAGTGGCTGTGGTGGTCTGTGGGTTGAGGTCTGCGCTGTAGAAAAGTTGCATATATTAAAGAGATAAACGGGCTTTGGCCACGGTATTGTTTTCGGTATAGCCGTTTTGGTTAAAACCGGGTTCGCTGTATTTTAGATAACCCACAATACCCACCATGGCGGCGTTATCCGTGGTATATTCCAACTTGGGCACGTAAGTTTGCCAGCCTAATTTCTGTTCGGCATCTTGAAGTGCTTTCCGTATTCCGCTATTTGCGGAAACACCGCCGCCTATGGCCACTTGTCTTATTCCGGTCTGCTTGACAGCAATTTTCAGCTTGTCCATCAAGATTTGAACGATGGTGTATTGTATGGAAGCGCAGAGGTCGTCCCGGTTTTTTGTAACGAAATCAGGATCTTTTTTTATTTCAGCCTGATAAAAATAAAGGATCGCTGTTTTTAGTCCGCTAAAGCTAAAATCCAGTCCTTTTACTTTCGGTTTAGTAAATTTAAAGGCTTTGGGGTTTCCCAATGCAGCATATTTATCGATTAAAGGTCCGCCGGGATATGGAAACCCCAGGATTTTGGCACTCTTGTCAAAAGCTTCTCCCACTGCATCATCCAGTGTTTGCCCCAGGATTTCCATATCAAAATAACCCGTCACCTTAACAATTTGGGTATGACCGCCGGAAATGGTCAACGCCAGAAAGGGGAACGTTGGTTTGCCAAAACCTTCTTCATTTATAAAATGTGCGAGAATGTGCGCTTGCATATGATTTACATCGATAAGCGGAACATCTAATCCCATTGCCAGTGATTTTGCGAAGGAAGTGCCCACCAGCAGTGACCCCATAAGTCCGGGACCGCTGGTAAATGCAATGGCCGAAAGTTGGTTTTTGTCGATTCCAGATTTCCGCAAGGCTTCATGCACGACGGGAACAATATGTTGCTGATGCGCGCGTGAGGCCAGTTCTGGAACTACACCACCATATTTTTTATGAACATCCTGCCCGGCCACAACATTAGACAGTACGTTGTCGTTGTGCAGTACGGCCGCGGCGGTATCGTCACAGGAAGATTCTATAGCGAGAATGTATGTACTATTTTTTGGCATATAATAATAAGGCATAGGGTTTGTTCTGTACTTTTGCCAGAGACTGTGCAAAGTTAAAACTTAATAACGTATCAGAAAATTCAGGAAAATATTTAGGCGTGCTCTATTTCTAATTATGGGGCTTCTTATGCTGCTGGTCGTCTTTTTTTCTATTCCGTCTGTACAGACTTTTATAGCAAAAAAGGCGACGACTTCTTTGAATAAAACCTACGGAACTTCTATTAACGTGGCCAAGGTACATATTAAATATAACGGTCAGGTTGCGCTCAAGGAAGTTTATATCGCAGATCATCATCAGGACACCCTGCTATTTTCTCAACTTGCCGAAACAAGCCTGCTGAGCATAAGTCGGCTTCTTTTTAGCAATACCATGAGCCTGGGCGCTGTTGACCTGGATCGCACCAAATTTTACATCACTAAATACAAAGGTGAGGAAAACGACAATCTGTATATTTTTTCACATAAATTCAAGAGTGATAAACCCGCAGCTGAACCCTTTCACCTGGCGGCCGGAAACGTAAACATCACAAACGGTCACTTTAAATTTACCAATCAAGATCTAGAAGAAGGCAGCCAAGAGGTTGTAAATTATAAAAACCTCGCCCTAAACGCTAATGACTTCCAGCTTGATGGTGAAATAGTCAACGCGCAGGTTAAAAATCTTTATTTTGATGCGGAAAATGGTTATCATATCCGTGGGCTACATGGCGATTTAAAATATAGCCCAGAAGCGATAATAATCGATGATTTAGCACTAAAAACAGAAAACTCACACTTTGCAGGATCGGTTAAAATTGATATAAGGGACAATGCCTTTTCTGATTTTGTAAATAAAGCGGTTTTTGACTTTCAATTTACCGAAGCTTCACTTTCCACCACAGATTTGAAGACTTTTTACGACGGTTTTGGGATCAATCGCGAGATCAACTTTGCCGGCACCATGAAAGGCACGCTCAATGACCTTTACCTGAATAATATTAACATGCAAGGTCTTGGCAACAGTAGGATAAACGGCAATCTCCACTTGCAGCAACTTTTCAACCCTGCGGTAAATTTCAGGATTGATGCCGACCTGAACCAGTTACAGAGCAATTATTATGACCTCGCTGGCCTGCTTCCCGAAACCCTAGGCAAAACCCTGCCCAAAGAAATCATGCGCCTGGGCGTGGTCAATCTCAAAGGGCGTACGATTATAACAAATAATTCGGTTTATGCCAAGACGCAAGGATCTACCGGGCTGGGAAATATAGAGACGGATCTTGAACTGACCAATACTCAAAATATAGAAGAAGCAGCATACGTAGGCGATATTAAAGCCACCGATTTTCAACTTGGACGTTTACTCGATGTGCAAAAACTGGGCAGGATCAGCTTTAACTTTAATGTGGGCGGGACCGGCTTCAGTCAAGAATTGTTGAATACCCGCATACGCGGGAAAATAAGCCGTGTGGGCTATAATGGGTATGGCTATAAAGACATTACCGTTTCGGGCAACCTGCAAAATCCTATTTTTAATGGACAATTACAAATCAACGATGAGAATGCCCAGTTGTCATTTGATGGGATTGTAGATGTGAGCAAGACGGTCAATAACTACGATTTTACGGCAGATATTGACCATTTAAACCTTGCCAAACTCCATTTTCTAAATGATTCTATCGCGGTATTAAAAGGCCGCGTGGTTATGGATATGACCGGTACCACGGTAGATAATGCGGTGGGCAGTATTCAGTTTAGTGCCGCCAGTTTTGAGAATGCAAACGATCTGTACGACTTCAATGATTTTGTGATTTCTTCCTCCTTTTCAGGTAATATAAGGACGATTTCAATGAACTCTCCAGATATTATTTCGGGAAAGGTTTCAGGGAATTTTAAGGTTGACAATGTGGTGCCCTTATTCCGCAACGCGATAGGTAGCTTATACACTAATTATCAACCGTCTACGGTGACCCAGGACCAGTTTATGAATTTTAATTTTCAGATCAACAGTAAGATCGTAGAGGTTTTTGTACCGCAGATAGAGCTGGAGCCGGAAACTTTTATACGTGGTAGCGTGGTCTCAAACGATTCAGACTTCAAGCTCACCTTCCGCTCGCCGCAGATCAAGGCATTTGGCATTTTGGCCGAAGGCATAAATATGCGCGTAGACAATAAAAACCCCCTATTTAATACTTTTATTGAAGCCGATAGTATCAGCAACGGTTTTTATGGCATTTCTGATTTCAACCTCATTAATGCGACCTTAAAAGATACGCTCTTTATGCGCAGCGAGTTTAAGGGCGGGCCCAAGAATGAAGACAGTTTTAAACTGAATTTTTACCATACCATAAATGCAGACAACAAATCTGTGGTGGGTTTCAGTAAATCTGGCATTAAATTCAAGAACAATGACTGGTTTATCAATGCCGAGGACAACGATGCAAACCGGATTGTTTTTGATAATAATTTTCAGGAAATAAATATAGAAGAACTGGTAATGTCGCACGATCGCGAGCGTATTAGCCTGGGCGGCACCATACAGGATTCTACGGCTATGGATCTCAAGACGACCTTTAACAATGTGCGCCTCTCGCACGTGACTCCTTATATAGACAGTCTGGATCTTAAGGGCCTGATGAACGGAAACCTCAATCTCCTCAAGAAAAATGGCGCCTATTTACCAGAAAGTAATATAAGTATAGATACGTTTACGGTTAATAATATTGCGCTGGGCAATCTCAATCTGGATATTGAAGGGAATGAAAGCCTTACCAATTATGACATTAATGCACGATTGGTCAATGCCGGTTTGGAAAGTTTAAAAGCCAGTGGAATGATCAACGTAGACCAGCAAAGCCCCTATATTGATATGGATGTGCAGCTGCAAAAGCTCAACCTCGCCGCTTTTAGTCCGCTAGGAGGTGTTGTGCTCAGCAATATACGTGGTCTGGCCAGTGGCCGTGCCCGGGTGGTGGGCAATTATAAAAACCCGGAGGTCAACGGTGAACTGCTCCTGCGAGAAGCGGGTCTAAAAGTACCGTACCTCAATACAGACTACGCTTTTGCAGGTACGGCACGCGTAAATATGAGCGGGCAACAGTTTCGGTTTTTTAATGTGAACCTGCTCGATACCAAATTTAATACCGAAGGGATTCTAAACGGAACCATTAGCCACAGTTTTTTTAAGACCTGGAATCTGGATCTCAATATTAAAACGGACCGAATGCTCGTACTTGACACCCAGCCCGATGACTTCTCCCTGTATTATGGCACCGCATTTATAAGTGGTGATGCAACCATCGCTGGCCCCACTGACGAACTGGTTATAAACGTGACTGCAAAAACAGCGTCTGGCACTACGTTTAAGATTCCGCTGAGCGATACCGAATCTTTTGGAGATAACAGCATTATCTATTTTTTAAGTCCGGCGGAAAAAAAGGCACGCGAAGGCGGTGAAGATATCGTACTTCGAGAAATCAAAGGACTTGAACTGAACTTTGACCTTGAAGTTACCCGCGATGCGGAAGTGGAAATTGTGGTGGATAAAGTAAACGGAAGCACATTGCGCGGTCGCGGTGCGGGCTATCTGCTGATACAGATAAACACCAACGGAAAATTCAATATGTTTGGCGATTTTACGCCCTACGAAGGCGTTTACAACTTCAGGTACAGCGGGGTTGTACAAAAGCAGTTTGACATCCTGCCCGAAGGAAAAATAAGTTGGGACGGAAGCCCGGAACGTGCCCTGTTAGATATAAGTGCGGTTTATAAAACGCAGGCAAATCCGTCTATTTTGCTTGAAAATCCGTCTATAAACCGAAAAATTCCGGTAAATGTGGTGATAAATCTCAATGGGCAGTTGGTGCAACCGGATATTACGTTTGACTTTCAGTTTCCCAGCACTACATCCATCGTCACATCAGAACTGGAATACAGGCTAGATGACCGAGCCACGCGGGAACTTCAGGCTTTCTCACTTGTAACCCAGGGATCGTTTTACAGCCAGAGCGGTATAGATGCGCAAACGGTGGCCTATGGTAACCTGATAGAGACTGCCTCTGGAATATTCAATAACATACTCTCAGATGATGACGGCAAATTTACTGTGGGGCTGGATTATGTGCAGGGCGATCGCACACCAAATCTACAGACTTCTGGGCGCTTTGGCTTTACCGTTTCTACCCAGATTTCCAAATCCATACTTATAAATGGTAAAGTGGGAGTTCCCGTAGGAGGAATTAGCGAATCTGTGGTGGTGGGAGACGTTGAGGTAGATTTTTTACTCAATGAAGATGGCACGCTACGGGCAACGGTTTTCAACCGTCAGGATGACATTCAGTTCTTTGGCCAGCGCGAAGGCTATACCCAAGGTGTTGGTATCAATTATTCAGTTGATTTTGATACGGTTAAGGAATTATTCCGTAAAATTCTAAAGGGAAAGGTCACGGCAGTTAGTGGTGATAATGATGTTCAAATCGTACCGGCAGATTCTGAAATACCCTATGAAGGCGGCGATGATAATTATTAAGGTACAATTCCATATTTAATAATGAAGAGCGTCTTTCATTTTATAAAGCTCAAAATACGCCCTTCAGCTTCAAAAATTAATAAAATACTTCCATTTAAAAAATAACTTGTTAACGAAAACGATTGATTTTATTGAATAGCCGAAATTCGTTCTCTTTCTACTTCAATAATTCAATTCTATTGCTATTTTTGTGTTTCAGTTGATAATAAATGAGCAAAATAATTAAAAAAATCGGAGTGATGACTTCTGGGGGCGATTCTCCCGGAATGAACGCTGCCGTACGATCTGTAGTTCGCACCTGTGCCTACCACAAATTGGAATGTATAGGGATATATAGAGGTTATGAAGGCCTAATAGAAGGTGACTTCAAGCCCATGGATGCGCGTAGCGTGCGTGATATAATAAACCGTGGCGGCACGATACTAAAATCGGCCAGATCAAAAGAATTTAAAACCAAGGAAGGCCGGCAAAAAGCGTATGACAAACTTAAAGAGCATGAGGTAGATGCTCTTGTTTTAATAGGTGGGGACGGCACCTTTACCGGTGGTCTCATTTTTAGTCAAGAGTTTGATTTTCCGTGTATAGGCATCCCTGGCACAATAGATAACGACATTGGCGGTACAGACCGTACGCTGGGCTATGACACCGCGCTGAATACCGCGGTAGAAGCCATAGATAAAATCAGGGATACCGCGAGTTCGCACAATCGTCTTTTCTTTATTGAGGTCATGGGTCGCGATGTGGGCCATATCGCATTGAATGCGGGAGTGGGCGGCGGTGCCGAAGAGATCTTAATCCCAGAGGCAAATATGGGCATAGAACGCCTGGTAGAATCCCTTACCCGCAGTGGCGCGAGTGGTAAAACTTCAAGTCTCGTCGTAGTTGCCGAAGGTGACAAAACCGGCAAAAGCGTTTTTGATCTTAAAGATTACGTAGATAATAATCTTGAAGGCTACGACGTACGGGTTGCCGTACTTGGTCACTTGCAGCGTGGAGGTTCACCCAGTTGTTACGACCGCGTGCTTGCGAGCCGTATGGGAGTTAAAGCCGTAGAATCGCTTATGGAAGGTAAAAGCAATTTTATGGTGGGTACCCAGCATGACAAAATGGTGCTGTACCCACTGGAGCAGGCTATAAAGGGCGGTTCTCCCATTAATGAAGAATTGATACGTGTGTCTGAGATAATGACCACATAGTTTAATTAATATAAATAAAGATTACAATGGCAAATTTGAAAATTGGAATAAATGGATTTGGTCGCATAGGACGAATCGTTTTTAGAGCAACTATAAAACGTGATAACGTAGATGTGGTAGCCATTAACGATTTGCTTGATGTAGAGCACTTAGCCTATTTATTGAAATATGACTCTGTACACGGTCGGTTTGATGGTACTATAGAAGTACAGGACGGTCACCTTGTGGTAGACGGTAAAAAAGTAAGGGTAACTGCAGAAAGAGATCCTAAAAACCTTAAATGGGGTGACGTAGGTGTAGACGTTGTTGCAGAATGTACAGGTATTTTCACCAGTATGGACACCGCAAATCAGCACATTCAAGCTGGCGCTAAAAAAGTAGTGATCTCTGCCCCTTCTAAAGACATCCCCATGTTTGTTATGGGCGTGAACCACAAAGATATTACCGCAGATCAAAATATAGTTTCTAATGCTTCTTGTACGACTAACTGTCTTGCACCGCTTGCCAAAGTGCTTAATGACAACTGGGGTATTGAAGAGGCACTTATGACAACTATACACGCTTCTACAGCAAGTCAATTTCCTGTAGATAGTCCTTCTCCAAAAAACTACCGTATGGGACGTAGTGCACTTACAAACATTATCCCTACCACTACTGGTGCTGCCGTTGCAGTAACTAAGGTAATCCCTGCCCTTAAAGGTAAACTTACCGGTATGGCTTTCCGCGTTCCTACAGCAGATGTTTCTGTGGTAGATTTAACCGTAAAACTGAGTAAAGACACTTCTTTAGCTGAAATAAACAAAGCTTTTAAAGCAGCTTCAGAAGGAGAAATGAAAGGCGTACTTGGGTATACTGAAGAGGCTGTGGTATCTCAGGATTTTGTGAGCGATCCCCGCACAAGTATTCTTGATGCTGATAGCGGTATTGAGTTGAATCCTAGATTTTTCAAGCTTATTTCTTGGTATGATAATGAATTTGGTTATTCCAATAAGCTCGTTGACCTTGCAGAACATGTAAATTCCTTATAGGAAACAAGGCAACCCATAGAAACCCCTTTTTAGCCAAGGCTAAAAGGGGTTTATTTTCTAACATAATTTATTCTTATGATTTTAGTAGTTGATAGTGGCTCCACAAAGACAGACTGGATCGCGCTAAGTGAGGACGGGGAACAAATCTTCCAGACACAAACCTTTGGACTGAACCCCCAGGTACTTTCCAACGAAATCCTCACAGAACGCATCATCAATAATTATGAACTCTATAAGCATAGACATGAAGTGACCCAACTTTATTTCTATGGTGCCGGTTGTGGAACAGAAAAGCCCAAGGAATCGCTACGTGAAGTATTTAAAGACTTTTTTGACAAGGTGCAAAAACCTGAAATCATGGAAGACACCTATGCTGCTCTATACGCGACTACCAGCAAGAATGAAGCAGGTATTGTATGCATTCTAGGCACTGGCTCCAACTGCAGTATGTATAACGGTAAGAACATTGAGCAAAAGGTGACTTCACTGGGCTATATACTTATGGATGATGGCAGCGGTAATTATTATGGACGGCAGCTACTTCGGGATTTTCATTTCAATAAAATACCCAAGGATCTGGCGTACGAATTTGCCAAAGAATTTGACCTGACCGCAGAAAGTATTAAAACGCATTTATATAAAATGCCAAATCCTAATACCTATCTCGCTCAGTTTGCTAAATTTTTGATCACTAACAAAGAGCATGAATATTCCCAGCGATTGATCAGAAAAGGGTTAAAATTGTTTATAGAACATCAAGTTTTACAATTTGACAATGCGCACCAGGTGCCTGTACATTTTGTAGGTTCTATCGCCTTCTATCTACAGGACGAGCTCAAAAAACTGCTCCTCGAGTATGACCTTAAAATTGGTAAGGTTCTTAAACGTCCCATAGAAGGACTTGTGAAATATCACAAAGATTATATGATGGTCAAATAATTACTTAACGGCGATCATTGATATTTCCACATTCACATATTTAGGCAGATTTGCCACCTCAACCGTTTCTCTAGCAGGAGCGGTTTTTTCATTAAAATAGGTAGCATAAACTGTATTTACAGCTGTAAAATTGCCCATATCACTCAAGAAAATGGACGATTTCACTACATTTTCGAAAGTCAGATCCGCTTCTTCCAGAATCGCTTTTAAGTTGTTCATCACCTGTTTTGTTTCTAGATCGATACCGCCCGCTACGATTTCCCCTGTTGCGGGATTTACTGGGATCTGACCACTTATATAGAGCGTATCGCCAGAAAAAATAGCTTGATTGTATGGTCCTATGGGTGCTGGTGCGTTTTTGGTTGTGATTATTTTTTTCATGGAAAAATTAAATTTTTATGTCTAAAAATAGGTTTTTTTAACTGATTTTAAGCGAAGATATATATCAACTTGTTACTAGGTACGGAAAGGATTAACTGACTTCAATAGTTTTCACAACCAAAAGAATTTTCAACGAAAAACAGCGTTTTTCGCCTAAAAACGGTCGTTTATGATACGATTTTAAGCGAAAACCATCCCTATTTGACCATTTATTATGTTCCAAAACTTCTAATTAATATTAGGTTTCAGAACCAAAAACAGCCTTTTTAGGAACTAAATTAGCTTTTTTCCGATTATAATTGACGATCTGGCGGCCTGCGCTGTTCATACTTGAGATCACTGAGTGCGCTGGATTTTATACCTATAAAAAAGTTATAGGATTTATACGTACCAAAAGGCGTCCAACTGAAAGTCATGTTAAAACTCTCCAGATCTCGCCGAAAACGCAGCTGCGTGGGTGTGAATTTACCGTCTGTAAGGTCTACACCAGAAGACGCCCCCACAAACCAGCGCTCCCCTAGCTCCAGATCACCACTGAAGTTTATCGCATGCGAGGTGATCATATCCTGCCGGCCCATATTACCATAATTCACATTGTAATTTACCCGTAAATTCCAAGGTATCATATAATTATAGAGTTCCTGCTCATCATCCTTATCCTCCTCAGGCTCTTCATCTTCGTAAAACTCACCGTTGATATTGTCTATACTTTTACCAAAAATCGCATCGGGCCGCCCACCATTTCGGAAGGTTTCGTTTTCATTACGGTCTTCATTTTTAGTCTTTTTTGTAAAGCTTTTGCTGGAAAACGCGTACCCAAAGTTAGCACTCGCATTGGTAAGCCTAAAAAGGCTTCCGCCATTGGCGATATTCAGTTTATCAATGGGCTGGTTATTATTATTGAGCGCATAGGGATCTAGCGTCATATTGAAGTTAACGCTCAGTTTGCTCTCGATGATAGGAATGGTACCACTTACCCGCAACGGACTCAATTTTAAGCTATCTGCAAGAAAATTATAATTGGTCGAGATAGAGAGGTTATTAAGCAGCGTGATTTTTCTTGGCTCTACCGCCGTACTGTCCTTATCCCGCACCTTTGCCTCAATATTGTTATTTAAGGAAAAACTTACCCCGCTGGAGCGAAAATTACTGGGCGCCCCATAAAAACCACCGTCAAAACGGGAATATTCAACCTCTCGCGTACGCGCTCCTTCTGGGTCATTTGCCTCTGGCGCGAGATACGTCTCATAATACTGGTCAAAAGCGGGATTATAGCTAAAGGAAACGCTGGGTTTTATTGTGTGCCGAATCGCCTGGATCTTTTTGTCTTCGCCAAAATTAAACTGTCCATAAATTGTCGTTCCTATACTTGTACTGAAATTATAAGTTCTAAATGCATCAAAACCGCTAATGGTATCCTCTACAACCTCTCGTGCAACCTCATCATAATCCCTTTTTATCGTCTTAAAAACCCAGGATTCCTGATAATTTGAACTTGCTGAAACGCTGAAATAATTGAAGAGCTTAAAGTTGGTCGTGATAGGAATATTATGCTGAATGCCAGTTTCTGCCTCCTTGAACATCTTGGCTGTAAAAAACTCCTTATCAGTAGTGGTAAAGCGGTTGGCCCCAGTACCGGAGTAGTTAAAGTTTATATTCTGAATAATTCCTTTTTTATTGCCAGAGGAAGGCGCAAAGGGATAAATACGATCCACATTTACCTGTAGGGTTGGCAATGTCATTCTGATAATGCCTGTACTTGTGTTCTGCGTATGATTTGCAGTAAGCGAAAGATTTACCTGTGGCACGCTCTGAAAGGTCTTGGAGTACGACACCGATGAGCTCAGATCGTTCTGCAAGCGGTTGCCAATATTATTAAGGTTTATGGATTGTTGATAAAATTCCCTGCTCCCCAGATTCACTGAGGCCGAAAACCTAGAGTTGGGGCTTGCCTTGGTATCCTGGCTATGGCTCCATGCGATATTGTAGTTATTGGCCAGGCTATAATTTGGCAGGCCACGCTCACTATTTACCAGTTTATCAAAGGTGACGCGGAGGTTTCCACTAAAACTGTACCTTTTTTTATAGGTACTTGAAGCGCGGATCCCATAACTTCCGTTTGTATAATAATCCCCTTGCATGGTCAGGTCAAAATAATCGCTAAGCGCGAAGTAATAACCCCCGTTCTGTAAAAAATAACCCCGACCACTATCCTCACCGGGAGAGGGCAAAATAAAGCCGGAAACACTGGTTTCCTTTTCCATGGGAAAATAGGCGAAGGGAATGCCCAGCGGCGTGGGAACACCTTCTATAAACATATTGACCAGCCCAGTGACGATTTTCTTGCCCGGAACAAACTTCACGCGCCGGGCATAAAAATAATATTCAGGATCATCTAGGTTTGTACTGGTAGTGAACTTTACGTTTTTCATGAACACTACCGAGTCATTGACCCTTTTGCTCAATTCGTTTATTACATAAAATTCTCCCTGCTGCGTTCGGGAACCAAAAACCCGCGCCTTTTCCGTCTTAAAATTAAAAACAATGGAATCTGGCTCTATAGTACTATTGCCCTGTACAAAAACGGGGCCTTGGGTATAAGTGCCGGCACTATCTACAATTCCCTTGGCGAAAACGGTATTCGTGGCGTTATCAACTATGATTTGCCCAGCGGTAATGTTTATATCGGTATAACTTACCTCGGCTTCATTATAAAGGAAAAGTTTCTTGGTCTTCCGCTCAAAGCGCGCATAATCTTTAGCCGTATAATCTACAATTGCTGATAAGGTTTCCCTTACACTATCTGTTTTGACGCTATCTTGAACGCTAAGTGGGGTTTTTTGGCCTTGAGGCACAAAAAGTGGCGCAATGATTGGTCTTTTTGGAGAAATTACCGTATCTACAGCCTTAATGGTACTGGAATTAGTCTGTGGAAGGTCTTGAGCGCTTAAAAGAGGCGAACAAAACAGGCCAAACACCAGTATAAAGAGAACGGTTAAGTAATTTGTTTGCAATGCGATTAATACTATTTTTGTAAATGTATTTGCAATAAATGAATTGCCAAAATTACAGTTATTTTTTTTATAGCCTCCACCCCAAAGGCATTTAATCTAAAATCATAAAATAACCGCCCTCTTGGGGCGCTGATCTTGTATGAGAACGAAACTAACCTACATTCTAGTATTTACCATAAGCCTGGTTTTTACAAGTTCTTTTAAGTGCTTGCAACCACCGGTAAAAGAAAAGTTCGTCGTCGTACTTGACGCGGGCCATGGCGGGCATGACCCCGGCAAACAGACCAGATCTGGCCTGCGCGAAAAAGATATCGCCCTAAAAATCACACTTGACGTGGGCCGCGAGCTTGAGAAAAACAAAAATATAAAGGTGATTTACACCCGGGATAAAGATGAATTTATAGATCTGGAAGAGCGCGGCGCCATCGCTAACCGGGCTAAGGCAGATCTTTTTGTATCCATACACTGCAACGCGCACTCTTCACAAGCTGATGGCGCAGAGACCTATGTACTGGGTCTACACAGGAACAAGACCAACTTTGAAGTAGCTAAATCAGAAAACTCGGTGATTTTCCTTGAATCCAATTATGAGGAAAAATATGCGCAGTACGATGTAAACTCTCCAGAATCAATTATAGGCCTAACCTTAATGCAAGAAGAATATCTGGAACAGAGCATTTATCTAGCCGGTCTTATTCAAGATAACTTTAGGAAAAAGCTTAACAGGCATGACCGGAGTGTAAAACAGGCGGGTTTTATCGTTTTGCACCAGACTATAATGCCAAGCGTGCTCGTGGAAACCGGTTTTATCACAAATAATAGCGAGGGAAAATACCTAAATTCATCAAGCGGTCAGAATGACATTGCAGATGCCATAGCCGACGCTGTGATGGATTATGAAGAACATGTGGGCATCAACGAACTGGGAATCACTTCTACAGAACCGGTTGCCGAAGTAAAAGATGTAATTTATAAAGATATCACCTTTAAAGTACAACTTGCCGCAAGCGGAAATAATATCGCCACAAAACCCTATAATTTTAAGGGCTTAAGGGAAATCACCAAAACCAAGGAAGGGACACTCTATAAATATTATTATGGCGCCACTTCTAATTATACAGAAATAAATCAAAAATTGACGCAGGCAAAGGCCAAAGGTTTTTCGACAGCATATATTGTTTCTTTTAAAAACGGGATTAAAACACCCGTAGATGATATATTAAATTAACCACATGGGAATGAGCGCAAACCAATTTTATTCCTATTTTTGTCTTTAATCCTAAATCATCCGCTTTGAAATTATCTAAAGAAGTAAAGACAGGCTTGCTTGCCTTGGTTGCCATTGCCCTTCTTATTTTTGGCTACAGTTTTTTAAAAGGTTCCAACCTGCTCGATAATGACCGTACCTTCTATGCCGTTTATGATAATGTACAAGGGCTTGACCCGTCTTCAAGTGTCACTATAAATGGCCTTGAGGTTGGAAAGGTTATGTCTATAAATTTTGCTGGCCCCGAAGGTAATTTGGTCGTTACCTTTAATGTCAAAAATGATTTTAACTTTTCCCGAGACAGTGAAGCGCAGATTTATGGAGGTGGCCTCATAGGTGGCAAATCACTGGCCATTGTACCAAAATATGATAATAATAAGATGGCCAAATCTGGCGACACCTTGTCGGGAACCATAGATGAGGGTATTTTTGAACTTGTAAATGACCGTCTCACCCCGTTGCAAAAAAAGGTGGAATCTGTGATAGGCCAGACAGATTCTGTACTGGTTGCCGTAAATGATGTGCTTGACCCCAACACCCGCGAAAACCTGCGCAAGGCCATTGAAGACCTCTCACAAACCGCAACCTCCTTTAATAGCGCCTCGCAATCACTCAATGGATTGCTTACCGATAATAGAAACAAGCTCAACCGTACATTCACCAATCTAGACCAGATGTCTGGTAATTTCAAAAGTATAAGTGATAGTTTGGCTCAACTAGAAATAGGCCAACTGGTTAGCAACATGGAAAAAGTGGTTTCTGATTTTGAGCAGGTCTCTTCAAAACTTAACAGCAACGAGGGCACTGTAGGAAAATTAATCAATGATGACCAGCTATATAATAATCTGGAGCTCGCTACTAAGCAGATGCAAGAGCTTATGCAAGACATTAAATTGAATCCCAAACGGTACGTGCACTTCTCCGTATTTGGTAAAAATCCTGGTCCCTATGACAAACCAGAAGACTCCCTAAAATAATATGCCTTATTTGCCTAACATCCTTTTTTTAATAGTCCTTGCTGTAGGAGTAGGTTTCTTTGCTGTAAATGTGCGCAAACTTATACGCAATATAAAATTGGGACGCGATGTAGACGTGAGCGACCACAAACCCCAACGGTGGAAAAATATGGCAAAAATTGCCTTGGGACAGTATAAAATGGTACGGCGCCCCGTTAGCGGTATTGTGCATGTTCTTGTCTATCTCGGTTTTGTGATCATTAATATCGAGGTGCTTGAAATCATTATAGATGGTATTTTTGGCACCCACCGGATTTTTTCATTTATGGGCGGGTTTTATAACTTTCTGATTGCTTCTTTTGAAATTTTTGGACTTTTAGTGCTATTGGGAGTGATTATTTTTTGGCTTCGCCGAAATGTAATCCGTATCAAACGTTTCTGGCATAGTGATTTAAAGACCTGGCCAAAGCTGGATGCCAATCTTATTCTATATTTTGAAATGATTATTATGTGCCTGTTCCTTACTATGAATGCGGCAGATCTACAATTACAACTTCAGGGAGCTTCACATTACACAGCAAATGGTGGAATAATGGGATCTTTTCCCCTAAGCCAGTTTATTGCGCCACTTTTTGAAAATATGAGCATTTCAAGTTTGATTATTCTTGAAAGAACAGCGTGGTGGCTGCATATTACAGGGATTTTGTTTTTCCTTAACTATCTCTATTATTCCAAACATTTACACATTCTGCTGGCCTTTCCTAATACTTATTTTGGAAGGGTAAGGCCGCAAGGTCAGTTTGACAATCTACAAAGTGTTACTGACGAGGTAAAACTTATGATGGACCCCGACGCTGATCCTTACGCTACTCTAGAAGAAGATGAAGATACAGCAGTGCCCGAAAAATTTGGAGCCAGCGATGCCACAGACCTCAATTGGGTCCAATTGTTGAGTGCATATACCTGTACCGAATGTGGTCGCTGTACCAGCGAATGTCCCGCGAACCAGACCGGGAAAAAACTTTCGCCCAGGAAGATCATGATGGACACGCGTGACAGGATTGAGGAAATTGGAAAGAATATTGATAGTAATAATGGCGAATTTAAAGATGACGGCAAGCAGTTGCTCAATGATTACATCACCCCAGAAGAATTATGGGCCTGTACCACTTGCAATGCCTGCGTTGAAGCTTGCCCGGTAAGCATAAACCCGCTGTCAATTATTATGGATATGCGCCAATATCTGGTAATGGAACAAAGCGCAGCCCCCAGTGAACTGAACAACGCGATGACCAATATAGAAAATAATGCAGCTCCCTGGCCATTTAACCAAATGGATAGGGCTAACTGGATCAAAGAAGCGTAACGCTTTATTTATACTTTTAAACTAAACAAAATGCAAAAGGAAGAAGTAGATAAATTATTGAACGAAAAGGTAGCATCTGGTGAGCACGTAAGCCCAGTATTACCTGAAGGAGTCAAAAATTATCTTATAGATATAGATGGTACAATCACAGAAGATGTGCCGAATGAAGAGCCAGAGCGCATGGCAACGTGCAAACCCTTTCCTGATGCGCTAAAAACCCTGAATAAATGGTACGACCAGGGTCACATCATTTGCTTTTTTACTTCTAGGACGGAAGCACACCGTGAGGTCACAGAAAATTGGCTCAAAGAGCACAATTTTAAATACCACAGCTTACTTATGGGCAAACCCCGCGGCGGCAATTATCATTGGATAGACAATCACTTGGTACGTGCAACACGTTACAAAGGCAAGTTTACTGATCTGGTAGAGAAGGATGTTACCATAGAGGTCTTTAAAGATTAGAGGATTCGAGGGTGTGCGGATGTGCGGATTAAAAGATTGAATCTTTAGGATTAGTAGAGATACATCAATCCAAAAATCATTTTTTTGCTGAAGTTCAGTGCAGAGGAAAATCTTTTGTCCAGCTTCAATTGAGGGGTGAAAAATGCCGGTTTTTAGTCAAAAAAGGTCGTTTTTAGCCCGTCTTTCCAAAATAAAATACGAATAGCAACAATAACTAAAAAAATGGCAGAAGCGCTTAAAGTTCCCACAATGGCAGAATATACTTCACAGGGCAGTACTCCTGAAGTACTTTTCTGGGTAGGCTGTGCTGGAAGTTTTGATGACCGGGCCAAAAAAATCACAAAAGCTTTTGCCAAATTACTGAACAAAGCCAATGTGGATTTCGCCGTACTTGGTACCGAAGAAAGCTGTACCGGAGATCCTGCCAAACGGGCCGGGAATGAATTTCTATTCCAGATGCAGGCGTTTACTAATATTGAAGTACTTAATGGTTACGGCGTAAAAAAAATAGTCACCACATGCCCACACTGTTTCAATACCATAAAAAATGAATATCCTGGTCTGGGTGGAAATTACGAGGTAATGCACCACACGCAGTTTTTAAAATCACTGATAGACGAAGGTAAACTCACTGTGCAAGGAGGGAAATTTAAAGGCAAACGCATTACTTTTCACGATCCCTGCTATCTCGCTCGCGCCAACAAAATCTATGAAGCGCCCCGGGAACTCCTTCAAAAGCTGGAAGTAGAACTTGTAGAAATGAAACGCTGCAAAACTCGAGGTTTCTGCTGTGGTGCAGGGGGCGCACAGATGTTTAAAGATGCAGAACCCGGTCGCAAAGAAGTAAATATAGAACGCACCGAAGAAGCGCTGGACACTAAACCGGAAGTTATCGCCGCGGGTTGTCCCTTTTGCAATACCATGATGACAGATGGCGTTAATCATGAAGGCAAGTCCAGCAGCGTGGCTGTGATGGACATCGCTGAAATGATAGCCGAAGCAGACGATCTATAGCAAAACAGCTATTTTGACAATGCCAAAATAAATTTAATCACTCCAATCAAATTAAAACCCATGCTTATTCCATTTAATAACCTACCGGACGATTCGAGAATCTGGATCTACCAGAGCAATCGTAAATTTACAGAAGAAGAAGTTGCCCAACTTGAAGTTAAATTAGAGGAATTTCTCAAAGAATGGACCGCTCATGGCGCAAATCTGCAAGCAGGTGCTGAGGTTAAACACCAATTCTTCCTTGTAATAGGTCTCGACCAAAGTGAAAATGCCGCCAGTGGCTGCTCTATAGATGCGCAGGTTCAGTTTATTCAGAAATTGGAACAGGAACTGGATATAGAACTTCTCGATAAAATGAATGTCACTTATATTCAAAATGACCGCGTGCACCACAAACCATTGCTAGAATTCAAAAAAATGGTAAAAGATGGTGCAGTAGGCAAAAATACCGTGGTTTTTAACAATCTTATCAATACTAAAGAGGAATATCTTGAACATTGGCAAATTCCTGCAATAGAAAGCTGGCACAGCCGTTTCTTTAAATAAACACCTCAAACAGATTTATTTAAAAATTTTATCACTATTTTTGGTTATTAGTTTGTCGACGTACTACATTTAAATATAGTTAAAATACCTATTTATTTCGTTTTTCCTATTAAAAGACTAAAAAATCTTCCGTTTCTGCCAATTTTAGAAGAAACGCAAAATAGCCTTAATACGTGGTTCCAAATCTCAATTAGGCTATCCCCAGATATTTAGAAAACAGAATCTCCATGTTAAGAATTAACCTACTTCTTCTTTCATTATTTTTTGGAATCCAGTTGAACGCACAACAAAAAAACCCTTTGTTTGCTTCAAATGTCAGCAATCAACGCGCTTGGGTAGACAGTATTTATAACAACATGTCCCTAAAGGAAAAAATAGGCCAGCTGTTTATGGCCGATATTTATTCCAGCGATCCACAATCTAAAAAAGACGCGTTAAAATCCCTTATTACCCAGTATAATATAGGCGGTGTCATCTTCTCAAAGGGAGGGCCGGTACAACAAGCGAGGCTCAATAATGAACTACAGGCCATGAGCAAGGTGCCGCTTCTCATAGGTATGGATGCGGAATGGGGACTGAATATGCGTTTGGATTCCACGTACGCATTTCCATACAATATGGCTTTGGGCGCCATAAATGACAATAAAATAGTGGAAGAAGTGGGTAGGCAAATCGGTCTACAGAACAAACGTCTCGGCGTTCATATCAATTTTGCTCCGGTGGTAGACATAAATATAAACCCAGAAAATCCCATTATAGGCAACAGATCCTTTGGCGAGAACCCGGAAAATGTCACGCAGAAATCCATTGCATTTTTAAAAGGGATGCAGAGCACCGGTATTTTAGGAAGTGCCAAGCATTTTCCCGGTCATGGTGATACTGATCAAGACTCCCATAAGACATTACCTACGCTCAATTTTACCAGAGCAAGGCTTGATTCCATAGAATTGTATCCTTACAAACGTGTTATTGACGCTGGTATCGCAAGCGTAATGGTGGGACATTTAAATGTTCCTGCACTAGAACCGCGCACAAATTATCCTACTTCCCTTTCTAAAAATGTAGTCACAACTATTCTACAGGACAGTTTAGGTTTTAATGGTCTCGTAATTACGGATGCTTTGAACATGAAGGGCGTTTCAAACTTTGATGAGCCCGGCGACATAGACCTTGCTGCTTTTAAGGCGGGCAATGACATACTTCTGATTAGCGAAAATATCCCCAAAGCTGTTCAAAAAATTGAAGACGCCTACAATAAAGGGCAAATCACAAAAGACCGACTTGCGCGTTCGGTAAAGAAAATACTCTATGCCAAATATCGTGTGGGCCTCAATAATTACCGCCCTGTGGCTGAGGAAAACCTGGTAAGCGATCTCAATGACACCTCCTTTAAGGTAATCTCCCGGAAAGCAGTGGCCGCTTCACTTACCGTATTGCGCAATGAAGGAGCCATACTGCCGGTAAAAGATATCGAAGCCAAGAAAATAGCGTACGTACCTCTAGGAGATGGCGATGGCTCGGCGTTTTATGAGCAAATGACGCGTTATGCGCAAGTAGATAGCGTTACCGCCCCTACCCTTCCACAACTTTTAGAACGCCTGCGGGATTATAACTATGTTGTCGTAGGCTTTCACCGTTCCACCGAAAATCCTTGGAAATCCTATAAATTTTCGGCAAAAGAATTACAATGGCTGAGTGCTATTGCGAAAAACAATGACGTGGTACTGGATCTTTTTGTGAGTCCGTATGCATTGCTGGATGTTAAAGACAACAGCAATATTAAAGGTATCATCCTTTCTTATCAAAACAGCACCATCGCACAAGAACTGAGTGCCCAGCTCTTATTTGGTGCTATCAGCGCGCAAGGCAGCGTACCGGTTTCATTAGGGACAGATTTTCCCATTCATACCAGTTATGAGACCGGAACATTGAGGCGTTTACAATATGGACTTCCCGAAGAGGTTAATATGGATTCCAAAAACTTGGAAAAAGTAGATTCTCTCGTGCAGACAGGGATAGATCAGGTCATGTTTCCTGGGGCGCAGGTGCTTATTGCACGTTATGGCAAGGTCATCTATGAGAAGGATTTTGGATATCACACCTATACCAAAACCAAAAAAGTACAACGTGACGATGTCTACGATCTCGCATCCCTTACCAAAATTCTGGCCACACTTCCACTTATTATGGAACTGCACAGCAAAGATCAACTGCATCTTAACGATAGACTGGGCAAACTCCTTCCCATTTTAAAAGGCTCTAACAAAGAAAAGATTACGGTTAAAGAGGTATTGTCGCATTATGGCAGGTTCAAACCGTGGATTCCTTTCTACACACACACGCTGGACCCTACTTCCCATAAGCCTTCAAAAACCTATTACAGAACCGCAAAATCACCTGAATTTGACCTAAAAGTAGCTGACGAACTTTTTCTGCGTTCAGATTATAAAGATACCATCGTCAAGATCATTACAGATACAGATCTATTGAACACAAGACGCTATCTCTATAGCGATTTGCCCTATTATCTTTTTAAGGAATACCTAGAAGGATATTATGGCGCGGACATGGATAATTTGACCCAAAAACATTTCTACAATCGTCTGGGTGCTTACCATACAGGCTATAAACCCATAGAGAAATTTGACAAGGAAACTATAATCCCTTCAGAAAATGACACCTACTACCGCATGCAGCAGCTACAAGGTTATGTGAATGATAAGGGTGCGGCTATGGAAGATAATATGGGCGGTCACGCAGGTTTGTTCAGTAACGCTAACGATGTGGCCAAAATCATGCAAATGTATCTACAGAACGGCTATTATGGAGGTGTACGCTACTTCTCAAAAGAGACAATGGATGCATTCAATACTTGCTATTACTGCGACCAAGATGTACGGCGGGGAGTAGGTTTTGACAAACCGCAATTACATGACAGCGGCCCCACGTGTGGGTGTGTTTCTAAAAGCAGTTTTGGGCATTCTGGTTTTACGGGTACTTATACCTGGGCAGATCCTCAGAGCGGAATTCTGTATGTATTTTTAGCAAATCGCACCTTTCCCACGGCAGAGAACCGCAAACTTATAAGTTCTGATCTGCGCACCAAAATTCAACGTGTGATCCAGGAAAGCATCCTTAATTAACCATTTCCTTTATACGGTAAAAACCAGTAGTTAGATCAAATTTATTAAATGCTCTTTTTTATAGTAAGCTGAAAACCAATTTAGACGGCTAATTATCGGCTCAGAAAGGCGATTTTCTGCCTTTTAGGTCATTTTTTTCCGTTCCCCAAGAGCACTTTTATCAGGCCATCTTTTAAATTGAGCCACAAATAGTTAAAGAAAGATTTGGTCATGTCACGGTCAGCATGCCCCCTACCAGAGCGATATTCTCCAGAATCTTTGTCCAGGCTATTACTAGAAACAAATAAGTTGGCAATCGCGGAAAAAAACTTGTTCTTCTTAGAGTCTTTATTTAAAATAGCGATCTTAAAATCATTATATTTCATTTTCATATCAATGTTAGACTGATAATTGTCTCCGTTGATATTAAAATAAACGCGTTCTACCTTACCTGTCATTTTTGCGCGCAAATTAGGTTCGGTAAAGCTATTGATATTGGCCGCTGTCATTTCGCCCATAAAACCCTTTAGAGTGAAAACATCTTTGGGATTTTGCACATCAAAAGACCAATCAATTTGCAGTGGCGCGGTATCTAAAAAGATTCCCTTTATGGCAAGTTTTGTTGTATCTGCACCTATTTTATAAGTATTTCCCAAATTTGCCCCTTGTATTTCAAGCTGAGAAAACCTGATTTCGCCAGCAGGTTGTTCTTCTTTCACTTTTTCTCGGTACACAATTGCAGCGTCCTCTACAGTGAGTGAATCGAGCATAAGATTAAAGGGAACATTGCGCAATATTTTGCTATAAATGGGTTTTATGGTTTCATCATCTGCGACCAATTTGTCGCGATAAATAGCTAATTTTGGTTGTTTTATGCGCATTAAAGCTGCTTTTGTAAATAAGGTATCCTGTATAAAGCCCCAGGCAATTTTATGAATGCCCAGTTCCGGAATCTGCAGATCAATGTGATCGCGCTCTATGTTAATCTTACGCGAAAGCCCCTCTTTAGAATATTTTGTGCTAATCTTTGTGTTTGCAAGAATAACATCCTCCTTTTGCAGTCGCACTGAACCAATGGTTAGGTTATCATAAGGATTCATTTTTAGAAAAAGGGAATCTGCCTCAAATAGCATATCGCTATAGTTTAATGGAATTTTTCTCCTCACTATATCACGGTCAATTCTAATATCTTCTATGGTAAAAGAAGCGCGTGCAACCTGCAGGAATAGAGAATCTTTTTCTGGCTTTAAAATCTTTAGCGTGGTATTTCCTATAGCTAGCCGATCAATATTTATCTCTTTACCTAAGTTAATGGGGCCTCCCGTCGTGTTCTTGCTTTCATTGCTAGGATCATCAAGAAACCAAATGCTGTTATCATCTACATGAATCTCCTCAATGTGTACTCTGTTTTTTACGAAGTAATCCCAGTAACTCAAACCAGAAAAACTTATTTTACCAGTTCTTATCTTAGTATTTACAAGCGTATCGCCACGCTTTTTTATTATTAAAAATGCATCTTCTAAAGTCACGCCCCCTCCCCAACTGTCTACATGTATAGCGTCATACTTAAGTTCAATGTTATTAGCTAGTGCATTATCAAGGAAATAAATGATCTTATTTTTAAAAAATTGATTAAGACCAATAACCCCTGCCATAAAAGCAATAAGCAGGATTAGCAATACGATTAGGATTTTTTTCATGACTTTAAATATAGTCAAGTCACTGTAATTGTGCACTTCAAAACTTGATATTTTACAGCTACATAATATTTTTTATATCTACTTGTGTGATCGCTAAATTTGTTCTATATTTGCGGTTCAATAGCGCGGGATAGAGCAGTAGGTAGCTCGTCGGGCTCATAACCCGAAGGTCACTGGTTCGAGTCCAGTTCCCGCTACAAGAGTAGCTAAAAGCCCCGTACCACGGGGCTTTTGCTATAAATAGACCTAATTAATTGGGTCAAATCTGGGATCAAGGG
>Ga0314774_1000547_pt1 | contig 29198 bp, 25 predicted proteins | sample MetaGCBIA2018_FD_204515 | JGI IMG/M metagenome (GOLD analysis project Ga0314774, IMG submission 204515) | Cryopeg brine microbial communities from Beaufort Sea near Barrow, Alaska, United States - CBIA 2018 | ecosystem: Environmental > Aquatic > Marine > Coastal | place: USA: Alaska | collected...
TATCCATCAAAAATCTTTGCATCGGAAAGAATCAAAAGGGTTATCTTACAAGTTCTCCAGTTTCGTCTCATATTGCTCACCTTCAGAAGTTTCAATTCTTAATCGTTCAATCATTTATCGTCTGTTTGATAAACAGGATAACATCAAAGCATCCAACTTATATAAAACAATCCATTATGACATTGAACAACACAGCGTGATTGATTTTGATACTAGCATCTATGAAAAGATTGCCATAGCAAAGAGAATTCTTAAAGAAGAAATGTCTGTTTATCACGTCAACTATGATTGCATTCCCAAGAATATCCCATTTAGAGAAAACTTAATATTGAAGATTTACAACCAATCAAAGTTGTCACAACAAGAAATAGCAGATTTATTGAGTTTAAGCAGACATATTGTGGGTCGTATCATACGATATAACCAGCAAAATTAACCTTGTTCGAGTGTTCCCTATAAAAAGTGTACCGATTTCCTTATATTCAATGTTTAATATTTCGTATTTAATATTTATAAATCAAAGTTATTCTGATTCTGATATAACTAGTCTGTTATATTATCCGCTAAGGTAAAGACATCTACCGTTTGATCCTTATCACAAAAGCCTCAATCATCCTCGGTACACTTTTTATGAGGATACACTTTAGGACAAGGATATTTTCACAAAAATACACTTTAGGCTCAAACCTAAAGTGTATCTTTATTTTATATATCTTTATACTTTATTTTATATCTTTATACTTTATTTAATGTATCTTTATACTTTATTTAATGTATCTTTATACTTTTTTAATGTATCTTTATTCTTTAATTGATTCTATGTTTTTATTTTTTGTGTCCACCCAAACTTATCTTCAAAAATACCTGTTTGGATTCCAACAAGTTCATTATATATCCTTGAAGACAGTTCACCGATTGAACCATTTCCCAAATCAATAATTGTTCCATCGTAATTGAACTCACCTATGGGTGAAATAACTGCTGCTGTTCCTGTTCCAAAAGCTTCCTCTAATTCCCCATTCTTATGGTATTCTATAAGTTCATCAATTGATATTCTTTCTTCAGATATTGGAATATTCCACGATTTAAGAAGTTCAATAACAGTATCTCTTGTAACGCCAGGTAATATACTACCTAATAAGCTAGGTGTAATCACTTTACCTTTGATTTTGAAGAATACATTCATTGTACCTACTTCTTCAATATATTTACGTTCAACTCCATCTAACCACAATACTTGGGTATAACCCATTTCTTTTGAATGCAACTGAGCCTTAAGACTAGCTGCATAATTTCCTCCAGTTTTAGCAAAACCTACACCACCACGAACTGCTCGAACATATTCTTTTTCTACCCATATCTTGACTGGATTGATTCCCTCTTTATAATAAGCTCCTACAGGAGACAATATAATCATAAAACGGTAAGTTTCAGATGGTCGAACACCTAAATATGGATCTGTTGCAATAATAAAAGGTCGAATGTATAGTGAATTCCCTGCACCCTTAGGCACCCACTCTTCATCCACTGTTACAATCGATTTAATCGCTTGTACAAAATCTTCAACAGGTAAGTCTGGCATACATAATCGATCATTCGTCACATTAACTCGTTCACCGTTTTTCTCTGGCCTAAATAATAGAATATCATCATCTTGATTTTTATATGCTTTTAATCCTTCAAACATTTCTTGCCCATAATGAAATACCATGGTTGCCGGATCTAAAACTAGAGGTTGATAAGGAACAATTCTAGGATCATACCATCCATCGCCTTCTTTGTAGTCCATAATGAACATATGGTCAGTGAAATGTTTACCAAAACCCAAATCATTCATATCAGGCCGTGTCTTTAATTGCGTCGCCTTTGTTATCGAAATATTTAACATGATATCCTCCTCTAATATTTTAAATCATTATAACAAATTCCATGATACAAAACAAGCATTTTGTCCATTTATTTATATTTATTGTGCGTTATCACGCACAGTATTTTTTTTTACACTAATGATGATTATACACTTATCTAAGCTAAAGCCACTTTCTACCGATATAACAGATAGTTATAAGTATCTATATCTACTATTTACACATCAACCTATTATGAACAACAATAATGCATTTGAATTTTCTTTATGTTTGTTCATAATTATGTTATAATTAGTTCATATTTTAGATATATTTGAAAGGAGAGCGAGTGATGGATTTTATGAGCAATCAAAGTCAGAAATATTTCGAAAAGCGTTTAGGTCCCGACTTCTTAGTCTATTGGATTCGAATTTCAAGTTTTATCGTATGGTTAGTCCTCGGTGTGTTTTTCTTTGTCACTGATTTAGCCAAACCACAGCAAACGACTTTTTTCGATCGTTTATTTGATGTATCAAGACGGACCATATGGGACCAGAACTTAATGATGATTTCCTTCTTTGTTGCCGTTATTTTATTCTTTTTCTCGTTACTTTCACTAATAATAAATACCAAACGTCTTAAACGTAAAAGTGATCATATAAGTATTTCATTAGTCATATCACTTATTGTATCGACCTTAAGCATATTATTATACTTAGCATATGCGCTAAACAATATAAATGCGTTATATTAATATATAAACTTAATATAGAGACAACAAAAAGGGAGCCAGTGGCTCCTTTTTATTGTCTCTATTATGCTGCTAGTTTCATGGTTACCATTACTTCACTCTATCCATTAACTATCTCAATCACCTGAGATTTAACATTTCATTTGCAACAATAACTTTATTCTTCCCTGATTGTTTACCAAACTTAAGTGCATCTTCTGTCATTTTCATCAACATATCAAGTGGCATAACTTGATTATAGGACGCTACACCAAAAGTCATTGTAATCGTAATCTCATGATCTGGAACAAAGACGGTACCTTCAAGTGAAGTTCTTGCTCTTTCAGCAAAGAACCTTGCACCATCTGCATCAGTATCAGGTAGAATAATCATAAAACTCTCACCTGAATATCTCGCAAAAATATCTTGATTACGTTTTTTCTTCGAGAGTTCAAGACCCACTTCTTTAATCAGCTTATCGCCTATTGCATGACCATACAAACTATTAATGTCTTTAAAATCATCTATATCACATAGAATTATTGATGATTCGATTTTTTTACGGTTAAATCTCGAGATGACCATCTCTAATTGTTCTAGTGCATAAGCTCTATTATAAAGTCCGGTTAACGAATCTAAGACAGCTTCTTGGCTGATCTTATCTCGTAAACGATTAATATCATCTAGTTTTGATTTAAGTACTAATCTCAAGTTCTTTACTTCATCAAACATGGCATTAAGTGCAAGTTCTTTTTGCTCTATACTACGTCTTCCGCGAATAATCTCAATTAACTGTTCTGAACGAAGTAATATTTCTTTATCACTAAAAGGATAGATACAAATACTTTCAATACCCATTTCAATATAATTGTCAATTTCTTCATGCTCAATACTATCAAAAACTCCAAGTGTCGGAATTTCAATGAATCGATCATCATCACGTATTTTCATATAAAGATCTTTTTTAACACTAATATTTGATTGAAAATTTATGACTAATAAATCCGGCTTATCATTTTCCAAACAAAATAGTACTTGTTCAAAATTCGTTGCTACGTTCAACTCGTAGCCTTCGTTCTCATAAATCTCTGAAACTCTCGATAATTCTTCTTCATTATCATCAACAATAACAACTAAATACTTTTCATTGAAAACCATAAAATCCTCCATCAAGTCATTTTTTGTATATGTCTATTACCTAACTATTAGTTATAAAAAAATTTCAGCTATTAGAATCAGATTACCATAAACAATCATTAATGTAAAATTATTCATCCTAACCAATGAACAATATCCTTCGTTTTTAAAAAGCACTCCGCTTTAAGAAAATCTTCATCGTATTTATTCGAACACATCATTGGATGACGACTAGTGTAAAAGATGCCATTCCCGACTATTTCCATACAGCTTATTGCTTCTTTTCCCCATAAGAACCAGATCATATCCGGTCTTTTGGCTCCTATGAAGGCAATGACAGATTTCATAAAGTCATCCCAAATTTTCTGGTGAGCATTAGCTGTTCCTAGCTTAGTTGTTAAATATCGATTCAAAAAGAGAACGCCTTGTTCTTCCATCGAATCAAACCACTCTCTAGGTTGTTTAATCGCAAACGTACCATTTTCAATATCATGAGTAATCTCTTTATATTTGTAGATTTCTTCATATTTCTCAATATCATTATACGTTTTATGAATAAGTCGAATCATATTCTTCAATGATACCTGACGGAATTTCTCTGACCAACTCATTAGATTACTTGGTTGAAACGAACGACCGTTCGCAACCAAGTCACCGTTTGCTACAGAGAAGTAAGGATCTTGACCAATAATGCAAATCTTGATCTTATCTAAATCTTGATTCATAAAACGAAGTATTTGAGAAGCCATTGGAGTATAATCATCGCCTATTTGCGATTCTATATCGTCAAGTTGTTGAAGTATCTCCTTCGTTAACAATTCATCCCATGTGTTTGATCTGCTTTTGTTTAATAACATATCTGTTCTCCTAGACTTACTATAACTAGATTTACTATTACTACACTTATAATAACTAAACTTCCAATTCGGCTTCCAATTTCGCGATGCCGGCTTTAATTCTTCTTATTGACTCCTCTTTACCAAGAATATCCATGATATCAAAGGCACCACCTGGTGTTGACATTTTACCTGATAAGGCAGTTCTAAGCGGCCATAATATCTGCCCGTTTTTAAGTTCGGCTGATTTAACAAAGTCCATAATAACTTCATGTAATACATTAAGTTCAAAAACTTCAACCGCTTCTAGAACCGGTAAGATTTGTTTCAGATAATCAATTGAATTCTCTGCATTTGTCTTCATACGTTTATTGAAGTAAATCTGCTTATCGTACTCTGGAACTGATTCAAAAAAATCAACCATCTCTGTAATGTCATTCAAGGTCTCAAGTCTTGGTTGTGCAAGTGCAACAACTTTCATTTTATCAATGTTAGGGTTTTTGATAACCATTGAAATCTTTTCTTCAAGTAAAGAATACAGTTTTTCTAACTCCATTTTTTTAATATATTCACTATTCATCCATCTGAATTTTTTCATGTCAAAAACAGCAGGAGACTTATTTATTTTTTTGAAATCAAAATTTTCCACTAACTCTTGAAGTGTAAATATTTCTTCATTGTTGCTGCTATTCCAACCTAATAATGCTACAAAATTAATAATTGCTTCACTCAGGAATCCTAATTCAAGTAAGTCTTCATATGACGCATGTCCTAATCGTTTGGAGAGTTTCTTATGCTCTTCATCTGTTATAAGCGGACAATGAACATATGTAGGAACATCCCATCCAAAAGCTGTATATAAACGATTGTATTTAGGCGATGATGATAAGTATTCGTTTCCACGTACGACATGAGTAATACCCATTAAATGATCATCTACGACGTTCGCGAAGTTATATGTTGGGAAGCCATCCCCTTTTATTAAAATCATATCTTCAAGTTCGTTATTATTAACTGAGATGTCTCCAAAAATAACATCATTAAATGTGGTTCTACCTTCAGTTGGATTGTTTTGTCGAATTACATACGGTTCACCAGCATCCAGTTTTGCTTGAATTTCTTCTTTCGTTAAATTCAAACAGTGTTTATCATAATGATATGTTTCCTTTTCAGCTTCCATTTTCAAGCGAAGCTCATCTAAACGTTCTTTAGTACAGAAGCAATAATAAGCTTCACCTTTTTCGACTAAATCTAGTGCGTGTTTAGTATATAATCCACTATTTTGTCTTTCGCTTTGAGTGTATGGACCAACTCCACCATCTTTGTCTGGTCCCTCATCATGAATCAAGCCAGCATTGTCTAGCGTATTATAAATAATCTCTGTTGCACCTTCTACAAATCGTTCTTGGTCCGTATCTTCAATACGAAGTAAAAAATCTCCGTCTTCATGTTTAGCAATTAAATAAGCATATAAAGCAGTTCTAAGATTACCTACATGCATTTTACCTGTCGGGCTTGGTGCGTATCTTGTTCTAATTCTCTGACTCATATCAATACTCCTTATTCTTTAGATTTTCCTTGATATTATAGCATGAAATAGATATTATTACTAATAATGCGTCTTCCGTTTTATGAAAAATCTGTTATAATAAGATTGCAAATATCAAGCCGCAATAACCTTGCTGATTAGGAGTATAATAATGAAATCAAATGACAAGCCATATAATCCCCAAAAACCCCATGTCAATTTAATAGCTCTTTCATTACTAATGATATTCACTCTACTTTTTACCGGATGCACCAAACCCCCTATTCCGATTGTTATGTTTGATATGAATCAAATAAGTACAATCACATTAAATGTACTTGAAAACCCAAGCGATTTACCGATCACAACAGAATCTATTTCCTTTGATAAACCTATTGCTAAAGATACAGAAAATTTCATGTTGTTAAAATTCTTAGTTGCACAATATGAAAAAGATCTTTTTAATCACAAAAAGGAGAAAGTTGATCTCAATTCTCCATTACCAATAGATTCATTAGCACAAGAAAAAATCCTATGTTCCCTTGAGGTTAAAAACGAATCAATATCTCTTAATGAATATAACATAATAATTGATTCGGATTTAAGTAGTGGTTTTTTCATGGGCAATAATCATCAAATAGCGCTTACAGAAGATATGATTTCTTCCATCGTCTACAGCGATCTATTGCCAATCAAACTTCCTGAGCCTGATATGCCTAAGATGGATCTAACCTATTTAGATACTAGTTATCAAGCCATTCAAGAGGGACAATGGAATCAATTCATATATACAAAAAGATACATGAACTTTTCAATCGAAACTTCTTTGACTGATAACAGTATTTCAAATAGTGACAGTAACACAGTTACTTCCGTCTCCAAAGATGACTATTTATCTCTTTCGGATGAAGCTAGTCAAAAAGTTGAAATCAACTTTAGTTCACAGCCTTCAGCATTGGAAATGACTCTATACAGGTTAAGCAGCAACAGTGAATCACTAAATAAAGCTACCACAAAACCATTCATGAATGAGATGTTAGTGCCTGAAGCAAATGGTACATATCGACTCCCCGTTCTCAGCGACAATGGATATTATAAATGTGAGCTAAAGGCACAATGGGAAAATTCCTCAAATAATAGTAATGGTGAATTTTCATATTCCTTCGATTTAGCTGTTGAATTAAATGAATCTTTTACATTGAACAAATCCGACTATCAGCCGGGTGATCTTATTGCAATAAAAGGTAACTATATAGATTCTGACTTAAACTATTTAATTGATAGTACGATTTATAATGAAAATCTTCATTTCATTGAATCTGATGGTAGTTATTATATTCTACTGCCCATTTTAAGCAAGGCTAGCGTGGGCGAATATACTGTTACGGTTACAGATTTAGATTATCCCGAAACACCAATAGTCATCCCCTTTTCAATTGTCAACAAAGTATTTGAAGTACAAGAATTAACCGTATCCTCAACAACCGCATCATTACAAAATCAAGATAATTACATCCAACTGAATGAAGCGTTTGAAAGAGGCAGGTCTACCGAATACAATAAAAAACTTTGGGATGACGTATTTATCCAACCAGTCAATGGTCGAATCTCAACAGAGTATGGACAGATTAGAATTACGAATGGTGAAACCACCTCTAGACATTCCGGTATGGATATTGCTAATAAAAACGGTACGCCAGTTGTTGCTACCCAAAATGGTTATGTGACTTTGGCAGAAAAACTGAATATTACAGGAAATACTCTCTTCATTAATCACGGCTTCGGTATTATTAGTCAATACTATCATCTTAACTATATCGATGTTAACGTTGGTGACTATGTGACGGTTGGCCAATATGTCGCAGATATAGGCACTACCGGCTATTCTACCGGTCCACATTTGCATTTCTGCATATACAACAACGGAATCTACTTGAATCCATGGAAATTATTCGAAAACGCACCGTTTTAATGTATGTTTCTATACTTAACCAGTATCCTTATCACAAAATTTTATAATATATTACACAAAAGAACACGTTGACAACTATTAAACTGCATAAAAAAAGGGCATCAACGATACCCTATACTGCTTTTTCATAAGACACTCTGTTTAGAACACCCGTCCTGTCATACAGTATTCTCTTATTCGATAATATATGGGGTTGAGCTATAAGTAACTCAAGAAATTGGACTTCTGTTCTCCATTTTAAGCAAACAATAATTCCATCCTCCATATAAAGCGTTTTTTGGTTGCCCGTTTCTCTACTAATAATACATAGGTCCACACGTTCTTCTTCTTCTTGCGAGTCAATAATACTTTTTTCAACAGTTGGATTACAGTCATCAATGATTCCTATAACATGCGGATTGGTAATTAGTATGCTACATACTTTGTTAATAATCTCTTGCATGGCGCCTCCTATCAAATAGAAAACTCTCTCAGCTTTGTATCAGTTATCATTTACCAGATACAAGATACATATATATAGCCAACATATATATATCTAATGCACATGTTTATTATATCATACATGAATAAATGTTCAATAGTTCTTTATTCCTTTAGTCTTACTTTTCTATTAGCAAAGTTCTTACAATTGAATGACTTTTTTGAATATCAATAGCCAAATCTGCTGTAACCTCTATTGAATCACCAATTTCATATGACTCAACCAACAGATTATTATAGTAAGCTTTTTTGGATATGATGACACTATATGTAATCCCACTTGAATCTTTAATAACAACATTCCCTATATATGGTGTTTCTATTTCACCAAAGGGTATCTTTACGAGAAATGAAACCCCATTTCTCTGATCAACAATGACACCTTTCAATTCATTATGAATCTCAACAATCGTACCCGTCACAGTAAAGGTTCTTGGTTGGCGATAAACACCTAAATCAAGAGCTTGTCCAAGTGTTGTGACTTTTTGTGTGATTAGGAAATCAATAAGCGACAGATCCCTGCCATTGTATTTTTGATTTAGCAAGTTAAATAGTATTCCAACAATATCATCTCGATATAAAGCAGATTGTTTACTTAAATATGAATAATAATCTGAGCTGACCATATCGATTTCAAAGCTTTTTTCTAATGCTTCACTCCATAGAAAGTCACCTTCAGTATCTTTATATGAAATGCTTCTTAAGCAAAATGTCATAAACTGATCAGGCGATAAGAAATCATAACTTCCATAAAGATTATTCCCAGTCCCTTTTGTTAGTTTACGGTTATACAAATAACCGATATATGGATCTGCCCATTCTGGCACGTCTGTAAATGGATGATAGTAATCAGCTTTTAGCGCCTCATCTTCAGCACCTAATAATCTGACTATTATGACACCAGCTTCTACTCTTGTTGCGAGTCTATCCAATTCAAAGCCAATATCAGATCCATTAAACAATCCAAGTTCCTCAAGGATTTCTGCTTCTTTAGCAAAGTCACCTGACTCACTATTGGTATTACTCACAGTTCCGTTAATCGTCGTTGCATTTATCATTGAAACACTAATAATTGATATGATACTTATCATTAACGTCATACATATGCTTAGTACTCTTTTTAGATACTTACTATTTATATTCTTCACTCGATATCCTCTCGTTAAATATATTTAGAAGCAATTATAGCTTATCACTTATTAAGTAGCTTACTGCCCGAATTCTATTTCTTTATTCTAACATTCCCACTTGAAAGGTCAAGTTTATTCTTCATTAAAAAACCCACCTTTATATAGTTTAATAAATAGTTCTGTAACCTTTGAATAGTTAATAATGCCATCTGGTTGGTTGTTTGCTTTTAGAAACACATCATTGACATCATTATGCACTTTGGCAGAAGATTCTTTAATATGTTTATCCCAAAAACGTCTCCTTAGTTCTAGGTCCCTATTGACCCCATCCGATCTAAGTTTAGAAAGCTCCTCGTATGAATCCTTATCATTATCATAAAGAGAATTCCCCACATATATCATTAATGACATATGTGCTGAGTATTTAAACCTTACGTCATCATGATAATAACAAGCCAAAAACCCAATGAAATTAGCTTCATCTTCACTAGCAAATCCTTTTTGATGAGCAATCTCATGACTAGCAATAAAAGCTAGAGAATTAGCATTTGGCATATTATTGATATTAGCTTCAGATAGAAAAGGCAAGTATATTCCCGTATATCCGCTTGAAGAAAAAATGGGTGATATTAATAAAGGTTTGACTCTAACTTTTGCTGCTGAAATAAACGGATATTTTTCGTTAAGCTTTTCATAACCTTCATATGCCGATGCATATATCATGTTCAAAGATATCTCATCTAAGTTTTGGTCTATCTCACTTTTAAATTGATTTGTTTCAATAATTAAATATTGATAACTTTCGCGTAAATCTTCAATGGTAATCTCACTTTCTTCTAAATCAAATAATGTTTCAATCGTTTGTCGGTAATTGTTGATTCCCCACGAAACTTGATAGTACAACAACGTAACAGCTAATAATGTGATGATTATTAACATGTGTGTCACACTTTTTGAAACATTTGCTTTTATTAAACTAGTTATTGCTAATATTAGTTGCATACCAATATATAAAGCTAGAATAGCAATCAGTATCTCTCCGACAGAAAATGGGAATAGGTTACTTATACTATTAAGCAAGTGACTAAAGTACTTGTAAAAACCGCGTGAGTAAAAAGATTCAATTAAATCCGTATTGTTCTTAGCGATGACTATTAATAGATAGTTAAAGAAAACGCAAATAACACTTATGATAATAAGTGTTATTTGCGTTTTCTGATTAGAAAATTTATTTGATTTTTGGTTCATCGTCATCTTGTCGTATCTAAACATATCATTAAGTTCTCTTGCCTTACTATTTATCATCATATTATCCCATGTTTACGAATTTTCGGATCAACATATCATTAATGATGATATTACTACCATCAACGAAATTGTTATTCTCTAAGGTTATATAAATACATGCTTTGGCAACATCATCAATTTTTCTGAAATTAAATCCAAAAGAATCATGATTATCGATTTTTGATAAACGCTCGTATGCATTTGATTCAACATAACTAGGGCTTATGCAGTTGACTTGTATATTATACTTCTTGAATGAAGCAGCCATGCTTAGGGTCATACTGACTATCCCGCCTTTGGAGGCTGCATATGCTTCCATATCAGGTTCTGATTTAAAGGCTATCGACGATGCAATATTAATAATTGCACCCGTGTTTACTGACTTCATGTATTTAGCTGCCTCCCTCGAACAAAGGAAAACACTTTTGAGGTTTACATTCATGACATCATTCCATTCATCAATACTCATCTCCAGCATTGGTTTATGGTAATTCATTCCGACGTTGTTAACTAAGATGTCAATTTTTGAATAACAATTGATAACATTTTCCATTAATAATTTAACATCATTTTCAGAAGTTACATCAGCTTGTAAAAAAATAGATTGTCCTCTTTGATCATAAATCAAATCCACTGTTTCTCTGCCTAATTTATCGTTTTTATCTGCAACAACTACTTTTGCACCTTCCATTGCATATTGCAATGCAATACTTCGTCCTAAACCTTCACCTGCTCCAGTTACTACTACTACTTTATCTTTATAAGCCATTAGCCCACCTCTATTCTTCATGACTTACAATTCTTCCTAACCTAATTATATCAAATAGTAATATCTCTTGTCACCCTCTGATTGGAATAAATTTTATATTGTATAATACTATATGAATATGTACTTTACTTCTAATGTTTTTTCATGCAAATGTTAACAATCTTTTAAGTTTTGAATACGTTTATGTTACGTTGTTTAATCCAACTTAATTCTGTGTTAAAATAATGTTAGGAGGTGATTTGATGTCAGTGAAAAACATCTTGTACCTAAGTATTGTTGTTCTTATAACCAGCACTGTTACATATGAGGTGACTAGCAACGACTTTTCGGGACCATCATATATGGCTCCTCCTAGTCAACAGAATCTTGACACTATTGATACGATTACACTAGAGGGCATAGATGGCCCGATTGATCTTCAACTCCTTGCTACCTATACTGTCAGTGCTGCGGTTAAGAGCACTGAAGATTACTCAACTGATTTCACTTCACAAATATCGCCTAGAGACTTAGTACTTGCTTGGGCTGACTTGAACAAGCCTTATATTGACAGGTTTGTCAGTTATTCACAGAAAGATCGATGGTATTTTTTCACTGTTAAAGGTGGATCAAATGTCGACATTGACTATGTTGATTTAAATTCTGCAAATACACATATCATACCAGCAAATCCTGAGGTTTACGCATTAGTTAAGGAAGTCACTATAAATGATTATGTCACCTTAGAAGGTTACCTTGTCAATGCCATTTTTGTCAATGGCTCTTGGAGTACCAGTTTGGTTCGTGAAGATACAGGAGACGGTTCTTGTGAAATTCTCTATCTTACTGATATAACTATTCATAGATAATTAATATTCATAGATAACTAAATAGAAGAAAAGGATGCAATCAGTTAAGATTTGCATCCTTTTTAATTAATTCATCTAATGTACGCCATGCTAAAACTGCACATTTAACACGTGCCGGCATATGGCGTATGTTGCTGAGTAGCGTTGCATCACCCAATTGATCGTACAGTTCATCTTCTGTTTTTTCAGATTTTATCAATCTCAGAAAATCGTTTACTTTCTCATGAGCGTCATTGATTGTACAACCTTTTATTAAATCAATCATCATAGATGTTGATGCCATCGATATTGCACATCCTTGACCGATGAAAGATGCATCCAACACAACATTTTGTACGATGTTAAGTTCTAACTCAATGTCATCGCCACAACTAGGATTATGTCCATGTTCATGATGGGTTTTTGTTTCTAGCTCTCTTTTGTTATCAGGGTTCTTAGAATGTTCCATAATTAATTCCGTATATATCAACTCAAGATTCATATCCGAGCCACCTCCTAACTTCTCCTAATTTATCAACTAGATAATCAATATCTTTTTTGGTGTTATATATTTGAAAGCTTATACGACATGTTGCTAAACAATCTAAATGTTTCATCAAAGGTTGTGCACAATGATGACCTGAACGAAGTGCAATTCCTGAAGCATCCAGAATACTTGCAACATCATGCGGATGTACATCTTTAACATTGAAAGATATAACAGGGCCCATAATCCCATCAAAATCTATAACACTGATATAATCCAAATTCTTTATTTTCTCATATGCATAGTTACGCAGTTCATTTAAATATTCATTAATTGTTTCTATTCCAATTGATTCAATATAATCAATAGCACTCCCAAGACCGATAACTCCATCAATATTAGGTGTACCTGCTTCAAATCTTGTTGGCACTTCAGCAAACGAGCTACTTTGTTCAGTTACGTATTCAATCATATCTCCACCGAATCTAAAACTCGGAAGCTTTTCCAATAACTTTTTCTTGCCATACAAAACGCCGACACCCGTTGGTCCAAACATTTTATGCGCTGAAAACACTAAATAATCCACATCAAGATCAACGACATCGATAGGTTCATGTCCAACAAACTGTGCACCATCAACAATAATGACAGCTCCTACTTCTCTTGCTTTTGCAATAACTTTTCTGATCGGCGGAATAAAACCCGTTGCATTTGACATGAGTGTCACCGAAACCACTTTAGTATTTTTTGTTATTCTGTTAAGGCTCTCTTCACTGAAATCATATAAATAATCCAGTGTCGCCCCTGTTTTTGAACATAATTGTTGCCATGGAACAATATTACTGTGATGTTCAAAAATCGATATGACAATATGGTCTTCTTTCGATATGATTTGTTGGTCTAAAAATGAGCGCATGAGTGAATTTATACCATCTGTTGTACCATAGGTAAATATGATTTCTTCAACGAATTTAGCACCAATAAACTTTTTCACTTTCTCACGGACTGAATCAAACGATTTTGTGGCTTCATAACTAAGTTTATATGCACCTCTATGTATGTTGGCGTGTTGATTCGAACTATATTCTTGCATTGCCTTTACGACCTGCTTAGGTCGCAAAGTGGAAGCCGCTGAATCCAAATATACAAGGGCTTCCTCATTTTCAAAAACGGGAAAGTCTTCTTTATATCCGATTTTAGGCATCTAACAGTCTCCTTCCAAGTTCATCTTCAACTTGATCCTTAAGTGCTTGATTCGGCAATAAATCTATAACAACTGAAAAAGATCCATGAATAACCATTTTCTTAGCTTCATTAACGCTAAATCCACGACTCATCAAGTAAAACAATTGTTGTTCATCCACTTGACCTGCACTGGCAGCATGTTCTCCGATAACATCATCTTCGTCGCATAACAGAGCCGGTATGGCATCCGAATGCACGCCTTTATCTAACAACAGAACAAATTCCGATTCTTTACCTATTGATTTTTTAGCGCCTCTTACGAACTTGAGATTACCTCTGAATATTTTCTTAGCATTATCTAGCAAGGCACCTTTACATTCAATTAAACTTTCACTTCGTTTGCCGATGTGAGTTACATTATATCCAATGTCTAGCTTGCGCTCTCCATCACCTAAGTATGCTGTAACGGTTTTGCTCATAGATCTGTCACCAACTAAATATGAAGAATAATCAGTGACTATCTTTGATCCGCCAAAGTCAAAGGATGAATACGTTACTTTACTGTCATTTTCTAATATTGAAACAGTATTATCGATATGCACAACTTGGTCTTTAAACATTTGGAGTTTTGTGAGCAATAGATTCGAGTTTTTTTTAGCATATACTTTTGTTAGTCCGTTATGATAACCTGCCATTTGCATATCGCTTTGAGCGTAGCGAATAACAATATTTGCTTTTGAGTTTTCGCCTACTAGTATAAATGTGTGATCAATCATGCTCGGATTATCTTCTGATACCAAGTAATCGATAATTAGCGGTTCCTCGATAACTAGATTATCCGGAATTTGGATAATATAACCTGTTCCGAACAATGACTCTCCTTGCAATACATATTTAAGATCTGTACCGTATTTATATTCATCAAAAGCAGCTAACTCTTCAGCATATGGTACATAATATATATCATCTAAGTCTTTATCTGTATTAGTAATCCTATATATTTTGGCTCCACGGTTTTTCCATTTCGATAATCCTTTAATAGCTGTTTCGCCTTTATGCGTACTAACGGCATTATCGATAGGCGTAATTCCACCAACGCGTTTCCACTCTGGATAGGCTCTTTTTTCATATTCGCTTAATTTATATTCTAATTTATTCATCCTATACCTCCTAGCCTATAGCTCCCTTAAATTCAAGATTGATCAACTGATTTAGTTCAACTGCATATTCTAAAGGTAATGCTTTAGTAATCGGTTCTACAAAACCTCTAACAATCATGGCTTTCGCTTCTTGTTCATCAATGCCACGACTCATCAAATAGAAAATCGCATCATCGGATATACGTCCGATTTTAGCTTCATGACCTATATCAATGTTATCATTACCTAACTCAATAATCGGTACCGTATCTGATTTAGAAAGGTTGTCCAACATCAATGATTCACAGGATACACTCGACTTTGAATGATGGGCATTTTTACTAACGCGAAGCAAACCTCTATAGAAGGCATATCCACCATCTTTGGAAATTGATTTTGTATTGACATTTGATGTTGTATAAGGTGCTGCATGTACAACTTTGGATCCGGTATCTAAATGTTGCCCACTTGCTGCAAATGTAATGCCTGTGAACTCACAATGGGCTCTTTCACCTTTCAGGATACTCATTGGATACAACATACTCACTTTGGATCCGAACGAGCCTGACACCCATTCAATTCTTCCGTTTTTATCAACAGTTGATCGTTTTGTATTAAGGTTATACATATTTCTTGACCAGTTTTCAATAGTTGAATATCTTAATGTTGCATCTTCTTTAACGAAAAGTTCAACACACCCCGCGTGAAGATTGGCAACATCATATTTAGGAGCTGAACAGCCTTCAATAAAATGAAGTTTCGCACCTTTTTCAACTATGATTAATGTGTGTTCAAATTGACCTGCACCCGGTGAATTTTGTCTAAAGTAACTTTGCAACGGATAGTCAACCTCAACTCCAGCCGGTACATATACAAAAGATCCACCCGACCATACTGCTCCATGAAGAGCTGCAAACTTATGATCGTTCGGGGTCACTAATTTCATGAAATATTGCCTTACCAAATCTTCATGTTCTTTAACCGCTGAGTCCATATCAGTATAGATAACACCCTTTTTCGTCAGATGTTTACGAATACTATGATAAACAACTTCTGAATCATATTGGGCACCGACACCCGCTAATGATTCTCTTTCAGCCTGGGGTATCCCTAAACTTTCAAATGTTGCTTTAATATCCTCCGGTACGTCATCCCAACTACTTTCAAGCCCCGAATTAGGTCTTACATATGTAATGATATTATCCATATCTAATTCACTGATATCAGCTCCCCAAGTTGGTATTGGCTTACTATTATATATCTCAAGGGACCGAAGCCTAAAATCCGTCATCCACTGAGGTTCATTCTTTTCTCTGGAAATATCACGGATAATATCTGCCGTCAGGCCTGAATCCGTTTTATATTTAGCTTCATCTGCATTTTTAATATCATAAACACCACGTTCAATATCTTCAACATAGGTACGTTCTATTTTCTTTTTCATAGTTTCACCCACTAACCGAAGCCGCTATGAATGTTTCAAAGCCTTCTTTGTCAATTGTGTCTGCTAATGTACGGTCACCTGATGCAACAATTTTACCGTCAACAAGAATATGAACATAATCTGGCTCAACATATGTTAACAACTTATTATAGTGAGTTATGATCAGTACACCATTGTTCTCGTTAGCAAAGGTTTTAACGCCTTGCGCAACCGTTTTAATTGCATCGACATCTAATCCCGAATCAGTTTCATCAAGAATGACTAGCTTAGGATCAAGTATCAGCATTTGTAAAATTTCATTCTTTTTCTTTTCTCCACCCGAAAATCCTTGATTCAAGTACCTTTGACTGTATGCTTCATCAATATTCAATTCTTTCATTTTTTGAGTGATTTCACGACGAAAACCTATGACTGATTGTTTATTACCTGAAATTGAAGTCTTAGCTGTGCGAAGAAAGTTCTCAACAGTTACACCAGGAATCACTTCCGGATATTGAAATGATAAGAACAGACCTCGTCTAGCTCGTTCATCAACTTTCATATCCATCAGATTTTCTCCAAGAAATTCAACCTCTCCATTAGTCAATTCATATTTCGGATGGCCCATCAACGTATATGCAAGTGTGGATTTACCTGCTCCATTAGGCCCCATTATGACATGTATTTCACCACTATTTATTGTAAGATTTAAGCTGTTCAATATCTGCTTATCATCAACGATCGCACTTAGATTTTTTATCTTTAAAAGATTCATTTTTATCTTCCTTTCAATTGTTAGACTTGATCAAATAACATTTGATAATTGATAGTTCACTTAACCAAACCGTCATTTCTTATGTCACTACATATTATCAATTGATAATAGTTATCATTTATGAAAGTATAGCACAAATGATAACTATTATCAACAAGACAAAGGCATCAAATTATTATTTTTTGATTAAAATATTTATAAATTTTCACGCGACATACATCAATGACTTAGGACTTGTAATCATCCATAATTATGATTAATAAGTTGTTACCGATTTTTACAAAACATTTCTAAATCGTTGCCTCTCCTTCACTATTAAGTGTTATAATGTATTTTATGGCGATTTGCTATATATATGTATATATATTCAAAGAATTTAAATCTGAAAGGGGTGTAATCAGGTTTTACCTGACTATTTATGAAAATTTTAATATGTGATGATTCAATGACTGTTCGTAAAAAACTATCCAATACACTTAAATCAATAATTGACTGCGATGTCTTAGAGGCTAAAAATGGTGATGAAGCTATAAACCGCTTTAATGAGGAAACACCAGACTTAGTTTTTATGGATATTATGATGCCTGTTAAAGATGGTTTAGAAGCTGTAGCAGAAATAATGTCGCAACATCCAACAGCAAAAATAATTATGTTGTCCTCTGTTGGTACAAAAGGTAATCTTCAAAAAGCTCTTAAATTTGGAGCTATAGATTTTGTTCAAAAGCCTATTGAAATCGAAAAACTCAAAATAATATTAGAAACTTATAAAAAGGAGGCTTAATCATGTTTAGTGCATTTTTTGGACATTATTTACTTAACAAGGGTGCTGTATCTAAAGAAGAACTTAATAAAGTGCTTAGTGCACAGAAGAAAATTCGTTTACAATTAGGCGTCCTAGCCATAAACGCAAGTTATATGACTGCCGAGCAAGTTGAAGAAGTTCATCTGTTGCAAGCTTCCCTTGATAGACGCTTTGGCGAGATAGCTATAATGAAAGGTTATCTTAATGACGTACAAGTCAGCAATCTTCTTACTCAACAGAAATCAGAGCATTTAATTCTAGCACAAGCGCTTATCGAAGATAAAATTATGGACATAAAAACTTTCGAAAAAGAAATTGTCCTATACAAAAAAGCTCACGGACTTGACGATGAGCAATTTGAAGCTATTAAAAAAGGTGATGTCGATGTTGTTATGACTGCATTTTTAGCATTTGAAAACTCTAGCATGTCAAAATTCTATATTGATTTTGTAACCATCTTTGTCAAAAACATTATTCGATTTGTAGATAGCAACGTATATATTGATCGTGTTGAAAAAGTTGATTCAATTATGTATGAACATTTATTCAAACAAGATATCAAAGGACCCCAAAAAATGTTTACAGCATATGCCGCCGATGATGAGGCTCTACTTGATATTGCATCTAAGCATGCAGAGGAAGAATTTAGTGAAATCGAAGAATACCCACTTGATTCTGCTAGTGAGTTCTTAAATCTTACAAATGGATTATTTATTGTTAATATGTCTAATGCAGGAACTGAAATGGAACTCACCGTTCAAGAATACATTCATAACGCTTCATTAACACCTAAAAACCCAGTGTATCGCATTCCAGTTCATATTTCTAGCGGTACTATTTATTTACATGTTGGAGAAGCTTAAGTAAAGACAATTATGCAAATGTAGAGTAATAATTATAACGAATAAACTTAAAAGGTATGTATTTCAATATAGGATATTCCTAATTGAATCTACATACCTTTTATTTGTATCGCTTATTTCATCTGTTTATCTTTACTTCTTTTATATCAGCTGAATTATAATTATCTTGACCTCTTTTATATCACCTGAATTATCAATTATCTTGACTTTTCATTTTCAGCATCATACTTCTAAACCAGATAATAACTATAACTCACAACTATCATCAGAATCTACAATTTTAGCTGCTACAGGTTTATACTTTTTGGTTTTGAATTTATCTTCGTTTAAATGTATAAACAAAAACGATAATCCGGCACCACTAAGCCCTAATACTATACCTAATAGTTCTGCAAACTTCGGAATAAACATGGCTCCTAGAACACTACCCATTATTAATCCAACCATTAGACCTATTAACGGAATCCCGTACATAATCATAACTGCCTTAATGAAATTCTCTTCTTTGAGTTGAATAGTCACCCAATCGCCTTCTTTGGCGAGTGCTACGTTGGTTGCTTCAATAAACATATCTTTACTTTCAAGACCCGCTGAACATGCGCCACATTTTGCACATGCTTCTTCTCTATTAAGTCTTACTCTAACTTCATTATCCATTACCTTTGTTACTTGTCCTATTTCAGCCATTTATACCTCCTTCAAAAAATAATTCACAACGTCACCCGCTATCATAAGTCCTGCAACTGAAGGCACAAATGAGATGCTTGCTGGCGTTTGTCGTTTAAGTATTGGTTGTTCTTTTGAATAAATGACTCTCACTTCATTAATCCCTCTATTTTTAAGTTCTTTACGCATTACTCTAGCTAATGGGCACATGGAAGTTTTTGATATGTCCGTAATTTCAAATCGGGTATTATCTAGCTTATTGCCAGTTCCAAGGCTTGTAATGATTGGTATATTATATGATTTTGCCTTCTCAATAAGTAATAATTTAGCGGTCACATTATCAATCGCATCAACAATATAATCAACATGACTAAAGTCGACATCATCTTGAGTTTCCTTAAGATAAAACATTTGGATTGCTTCAATATCAGCCTCCGGATTAATATCTAACCCTCTTTCTTTCGCGACCAATACTTTTGATCGACCAATTGTAGATTGATATGCAACCAACTGTCTGTTTATGTTCGTCACATCAACAACATCTTTGTCGACTAATATGAAGTTGTGAATTCCTGCTCTTATCAAACCTTCGAATACAAAACTACCTACTCCACCCATTCCAAAGATAGCCACTTTCTTAGACTTCAAACACTCAAATCCTGCTTCCCCAATAAGTTGCTTGGTTCGCTCAAAAATCATAATTACCCTTTCAATATATCTTCGATAGCATGCAATTCATCACTGCTAAACTCTAAATGTTTAATTGCGTCAATACTATCTTCGATTTGTTTAACTTTACTCGCACCAATAAGTGCTGTAGTTATTCTAACATCTCTTAACACCCATGACAAGGCCATACTTGCTAAAGATTGTCCTCTGCTTAATGCCATGACATTTAAAGCGTTGATTTGGGCAAGTAATTCTTTAGTCAATTGATCTTCACTTAAAGCAACACTTCCACTTGCAACTCTAGAGTCCTCTGGAATTCCACCCAAATATTTATTTGTAAGAAGTCCTTGTCCTAAAGGACTGAATACAATATTACCAACACCAAATTCATCGGTAACATCCAACAATCCATCGTATTCAATCCAGCGGTCCAGCATTGAATACCTTGGCTGAGTAATGACAACTGGCGTTTTAAGTTCTTTGAGAATGCTAAGTGCTTCAGTTGCTTGTTTAGACCGATAATTGGAAATTCCAACATATAAAGCTTTTCCTTGTCGAACAATCTGATCAAGCGCTAACATGCTCTCCTCAATAGGTGTTTCAGGATCTGGTCGATGATGGTAATAGATATCAACATAATCAAGACCTAAACGAGATAAGCTTTGGTCCAAACTGGAAATCAAGTATTTACGTGAACCCCAATCCCCATAGGGTCCTGACCACATGCCGTACCCTGCTTTAGTAGAAATAATCATTTCATCTCGATAAGCCCTCATATCTTCTTTAAGAATTCTTCCGAAGTTTTTCTCAGCAGAACCTCCAGGAGGCCCATAATTATTGGCTAAATCAAAATGAGTTATTCCAAGGTCAAACGCTCTATGTATCATTTCTCTGCTATTTTCAAGTAGTGTTACATCACCAAAATTATGCCATAATCCTAAAGAAATCAAAGGCAACTTCAATCCTGAACGACCACATCTTCTATAAATCATGTCATCATATCTACTTTCACTCGCTTTATACATATTCTCCTCCATATCTAAACTATATATCAAATTTTATTTTTGTAAGTTGTTCCGATATTTTCCATAATCTTTTTGCATTTATTTTTGAGTGCGATAACTCATTGGAAGTAACGATGATCGGTTTACCTTTCAATTCCATAAATCCATCCGGTCCGTAGTATTCACCACCAACAGCATTTTCATCTGTGGCGGCACGAATCCCAGAGAGCGCCCCATCATATGCGCTCTGAACTGTTTTCTCTAAGATCCATCCCACTTTATCAAACAACTTACTTTCCTCAAGATGTCTAGACAAACTAGTATTAGAAATCCCTGGATGTGCTGCTAAAACCTTAATGTCAAAAATCGAATGATTAATCTTCCTTTGTAATTCGTATGTGAAGTATAGATTTGCTAACTTAGATTTTGCATATGCTCTCATTGGTGAATAACCATAACCGTCTTTATACATGAGATTATAAAAATTCATCACACCTGATTTATGTGCATTGCTGCTGATATTCACAATTCTTGCACCCTTTGTTTGCTTAATTATATCAAATAATTGTGCAGTTAGTGCAAAATGTCCAAGATGATTGACACCAAATTGTTGTTCGAAGCCATCTTCCGTAAGACCATATGGCGTTGTCATAATGCCTGCGTTATTCATAAGTATGTCTAACCTATTATTCTCTTTTAAAAATTCATCGCAGAAATCTGCTATCGATTCAAGGCTTGCCAGATCAAGTTTCATAACCTGGATATCAACTTCTTGACTTAGCTCTTCTTTGATTCTATTAGCCGCTTCCTTCCCTCGTTCTAACGACCTGCAAGCCATTATCACCTTCGCTCCCTTGGAAGCAAAAGCCTTAACATCTTCATATCCCAGACCACTGTTCCCCCCCGTTACAATAATGGTTTTGTTGTCTAGCCTAGGTATATCCTTAACTGTCCATTCCATATTAACACCCCTATCATCTATTTATTATATTAAGTTAAATATTCGTTACACTTTTTTATTGAATATTCGCTATGAATCCAACTAGTATATATCATTTTATCCTGTAAACTCTCCTCTTAATGATATCATATCAACTTATACTTGATACATGAATCTTCTGCAAAAAAGCTATTGCATCATCAACAAGCAAAGGTTTGCTAAAATAATAACCTTGAATAGAATGACTGTCAATTTTTCTTAAATATTCAAGTTGATACTCTTCCTCTACACCTTCAAAAACAACTTTCAAATCAAAGTTATTTGCAAGGGTTATTGTTGCGTTGATTAGTGGAACATTTGTAATCGAATCAACTATATCGTCAACAAACACTTTATCAATTTTCAACTTTTGAATAGGTAATTCCTGCAAATATGACAAAGATGAATAACCCGTTCCAAAGTCATCTAATGACACCGATATTCCTTTACTCTTGAGATATTTAAACTTTTCCACAACCATAGTAAACGCTTTAATAAGAACGCTTTCGGTTATTTCAATTTCAACATTCTCCGGTTTAAGGTTTGCAGATTCAATTTTTTCAAGTAATATATCTACAAAATTGTTTTCATAAAACTGAACAAGTGATATATTGATCGAAACTAACAAACCCTTTTTGCCCAATTTACTAAGTTTTGATGCAAATTCCAAAGCTTGATCAATTATTTCATAGCCTATTGGTATGATAAGTCCACTTGTTTCTGCTAATTCAATAAAAACCTCAGGTGGTACAACTCCATGAATTTTACTGTTCCATCTTACTAAGGCTTCAAAATAATTGACTTCTTTACCATCTGATGACATGATCGGTTGAAACATTAAATAAAATTCTTTGTTTTCATATGCTTCTTTCAAACTTGATATCATAATATATTCATTTTTAAAAACGTTGCTCATCGTTTTGTTATATTGAATCGTTGTAGACTTTCCTATTTTTTTAGCATGAAACATTGCTGTATCAGCTTCAATAATCAATTGGTCAAAGGTATTGCCATCCTCAGGATAAATACTATAACCAATACTCGCTTTTAATAGAACTGTTTCGCCTTTAATCTTAAGTGATTCAGATATCGCCTGATTAACAAGTAATACTAATTGACTGATAACCTGTTCTTCTTTATCAATGTCATATTCCATAATAATGACAAATTCATCTCCACCGATACGCGAGACAAACAATTCTTCTTTAATTTTTTGAAGTCTTTTTGCTATTGCAATCAAAACTTCATCTCCAAAATGGTGTCCATATGCATTGTTAACAAATTTAAAATTATCTAAATCAACAAATAATATGATGACTCTAGATAAACTTTTCTCAATTGTTTGAAGTTTTTCTACTACATATTGATTTAGCAATATCCTGTTTGGTAATCTAGTTAAATAATCATGATGTACTTCATATTGCAGATACTCTTGGTATTTTTCTAATTCATTATTTTTAACTTTCAATTCTTTATCTGATATTTGAAGTTCTTTAAATAATAATAGCATATCTGATTTTTGTTCGCTAATTTCTATATTTGAAAGTCTAATCTTTCTCTGTTGTTTTAGTAATATGATAATAAATGCAAGTAAACCGCATATAATGGTTAAGGTTAAATAAACAAGCGATTTGTATGTTTCATAAAAAGAAAATTGTTCGTTAAGGATAACTACATCCTCATCAAGAATATTAACATCAATATTATACTTGTCTAACACCAGTGCATCTACACCCGTAAAAACGGTTGCTTCACTAACATGTGGTATTCTATCTGGATCTTCACCTCGTAATATCCTTATGCCTAATTCACCAAGTTGTTTCCCTTGTAACTCTCCACTTAGAAATGATCCACCTAAGACCCCTTCACCCAATAAATTCTCATAATTAGAATAAATCGGAACTGATGATAGCTCCGTCAATTCTATATTAAACTCATTAACAGATTTTGACACTCCGTCTATAGAGCTTGAATAAGAAAAAAACATTACCGCACTATTCTTGTCTAACTTTTGTATTTCTTCTTGTATCTCATCATAGGTTTTTCCCGCCCAATCACTCAGCACATATTTATCTGTGATGTTAAGATTATCCATGGCTTCGTAAAAGACATCTGCCGTACGAATACCACTTTCTGACAGGTCATGAATAAATATTATTTTATTTACTTTTGGTTGTAGAACTTGAAGCAATTCGAAAATGTCTTCAGCTCGAATTTTCTCATAAACTCCAGTAACTCTGTTTTCATTTCCAATTATCTCTTTCACTGTACTTTCAATTATGCCACCAAATGCAATGGGTGCATTGTTAAAAATCTCATTACGATAATCAAAGGCAAATTCTAATGCCTTATCATCTGTTGTTACTAATAAATCTATATCTATCAATTTATATTTTTCTTTAAGCTCTTCATACTTTCTATTCATGCTGATTTCACTAGGAAAACGTTTCCAGTCCAAAAATTCAGTATAAATATTGGCATCTGGAAATTCAGTCAATAAGGATTCACGGATTCCTTCGTTTTGATTATATGTCCAATCATACCCAAGATGGTATGCATGTATGACTAATATATTCTTCTCATCTTCACTGGAAACGTTGATATTGAAAAAGGGAAGCAACATTATTAAGGATATTAACACAATAACAATTCTTTTCATTATTATACCTCCTAATCATGAGTACTAATATAGTATATCACTATTTACACTAATAAAAGGCTTATTTTTAAGAAGATAAACAGACTTTATGCCTATTTTTTCTGATTATGAATTGTATTTAGTTTACATTTGACTTTAGATGGCATAGAAAATGCTCCTCCTAGTGATTAAACATTTTACTATTTCAAATGTCTCTCAAAAGGGGGAGCATATCATTTTAATTCTATTGTAACCGTCTCTTTTTTCAGCATCTATTTATTATCATTTCAGCATCCATTTATTATCATTTCAGTTAAATGTATAATAGATCATTATTTCCTGCTTAACTTTTTACTCTTCCTCTAGACGATCAACTTTTATACCTAATTCACCTAGTTGTTTCTCATCAACCTCGCCCGGTGCATTTGTCATTGGACATGATGCATCTTTAACTTTAGGGAATGCAATGACTTCTCTGATACTATCTGCACCTGCCATCAACATGATAATTCTATCAAGGCCATATGCAAGTCCGCCATGAGGTGGCACTCCATATTTAAATGCATCCAATAAGAAACCAAAACGATCATAAGCTTCTTCCTTCGTAAACCCTAATGCGCTAAACATTTGCTCTTGAATATCACGACGATAGATCCTAATGGAACCACCACCTATTTCATTACCGTTTAAACAGATATCATAGGCTTCTGCTCTTACTAGCTCTGGAGATGATTCTAATAAATGTAAATCTTCCTCCATCGGCATTGTAAATGGATGATGTTTAGCAACATAACGTTTTTGTTCTGCTGACCACTCAAGAAGCGGAAACTCTGTAACCCATACGAAGTCAAATTCATCTTTTTTCAGCAGATCAAGTCTTCTTGCCAATTCAAGTCTAAGGGCACCAAGTGATGCAAAAACCGTCTCATCTGTATCTGCTGCAAAAAGGATAATATCACCTGGTTGCGCATCCGTTTTTGCTACAATCTTAGCTACAACTTCATCCGATAAAAACTTAGTGATTGCTGATTTAAGTGTTCCATCTTCATTAACGACTATATAAGCCATTCCTTTAGCGCCATAGTTTTTAACATATTCTGTTAATGCATCAATTTGACGTCTTGGTAAGTCACCCAAAGTTTTACCATTGATAGCTCGAACTGAACCACCGTTGGCTACGGCATCATTGAATACTTTGAAGCCACAGTCAGTAACTTCTTCAGTAAGATCAACAAGTTCAAGGCCGAATCGCATATCCGGCTTATCTGAGCCAAAACGTTCCATAGCTTTTTTATAAGTAATTCTTTTAATAGGAAGATGTATTTCGTAATTCATCGTATCTTTAAATATTTTGTGCAATAATCTCTCATTTGTGTTAATCACATCATCGACATCTACAAAAGATAATTCCATATCGATTTGAGTAAACTCAGGTTGTCGATCCGCACGTAAATCTTCATCTCGGAAGCATTTTGTTATTTGATAGTATTTATCATATCCACTTACCATCAATAATTGCTTAAAGATTTGAGGCGATTGTGGTAACGCATAAAACTTCCCTGGATTTACTCGACTAGGTACCAAGTAATCCCTTGCACCTTCCGGTGTTGATTTAGTTAACATAGGTGTTTCGATTTCAAGAAACCCATCATGACTAAGGAATTCTCTAGCACTTGCTGCGACCTTAGAACGAAGAATAAGTCTCCTTTGAAGATCCGGTCTTCTAAGATCTAAGTATCTATATTTAATACGCAGCTCTTCTTTAACCATTGAGTTTTCTTCTATTTGGAAAGGCGTTGTTTCAGCTTCTGAAAGTATTCTAAGTTCATAAGCTCTAACTTCAAGTCCACCTGTTTTAAGGTTGGTATTAATCGTTTCAGCTGAACGTTCTTCAACTAATCCTTTTAATGCTACGACATATTCTGTACGAATATTTTCAGCCTTAATAAAGTTTTCTTCACCGATGGTACTTTGATCGATAACCACTTGCAGTATCCCTGTGCGATCACGTAAGTCCAAGAATATAACACCACCAAGGTCACGTCGTTTTTGAACCCAACCCATAACAGTTACTTCTTTGTCAATGTGCTTTTCAGTTACTTCTGTTGCATAATGGCTTCTTTTTAAGCCCTTCATTGTTTCACTCATTATAATCCTCCTAATAATCTTAAGTTGACTTTTCAATCAAACTTTTTTAGTGTGCTGCCAATTCAAATGGAATAGGATCATCACTATTCTATCGATAATGTTTATACTGATTTATCTTTTGCATCCCTAATATAGTTACTGATTTCTTCAATCTTCACATCAGCTCTGTCACCGGTTTCCATATTTTTAATAACAACTTCTCCTGTTTCAAGTTCATTGTCACCTATGATAAGCGAATATTTAGCATTGATTTTATTTGCATATTTCATTTGGTTTTTAACTGATTTACCGAACAAATCTGTTGATGTTCTAATCCCGGCAGCTCTTAGTGTATTCGTAATGCCAAAAGCTTTCTTCCGAGCACGATCACCCATATAACCAACATATAAATCGACTTTAGCGTCAGCTTGAAACTCACCTTGGGTATTAGCTATTGTCAATAATAATCGTTCTATTCCTGCTCCGAATCCAACGGCAGGTGTAGGTGCTCCACCCATTTGACTGATAAGTGCATCATAACGACCACCACCACAAACAGTTCCTTGGGCACCGATGTCTTCTGATATAAATTCAAACACCGTACGCGTGTAATAATCAAGCCCACGTACAATCCATGGATTAATTTCGTAAGGAATATTCATTTCATCAAGAAGTTCCAATACGCCATCAAAGTGCTCTTTATCTTCAACACTCAGATTATTTAACATGAGAGGTGCATCTTTGATAACTTCTTGGCAACTCTCAACTTTACAATCAAGTACCCGTAGAGGATTTTTAACCATTCTCTCTTTACAAGTTGAACATAAATGCTCTTCCTTTTCATTTAGAAAACGCATTAGTAATTCATTATACTTCTTACGTGTGTCACTATTTCCTAAACTATTAATATGAAGTTTAACTTTCTCAATGCCTAATCGCATCAGCATTTGATATCCCAGACCAATAATCTCAGCATCCGCTGATGGCGCCTCCGCTCCAAACAGCTCAACTCCAAATTGATGGAACTGTCTGAACCTGCCCGCTTGCGGTTTTTCATATCTAAATGCGGGTGTTAAATAGTATAGTTTAGTTGGTTGCGTGTCCGCATACATTTTTCTCTCTAAGTATGCTCTGACAACGCCTGCCGTCCCTTCAGGCTTAAGTGCAAACTCACGTTGTTGTTTCGATTTATCTACAAATGTGTACATCTCTTTTTGGACGATATCCGTCGTTTCACCAACACCTCTTTGAAATAATTCTAAACGTTCAAATATTGGCGTTCTGATCTCGTTATATCCAAAATCTTCACATAACGTTCTCATTGTAGCTTCCAGCTTTTGTACTGCATCCATGTAATTTCCATAAAAGTCATTGGTTCCTCTTGGTGCGCTTATGCCCATAATTGCTCCTTTCAGTAGCTTATGCATTCATATATCTATATACAAAAATAGCCCCATCACTACATATAATATGTAGGGACGAGACTTAACCCGCGGTACCACCCTAGTTGAAACTTACGTTTCCGGCTTTACAGTTTTTAACGGGAACAATCCGTAATCATTTACTAAATGCTGAATAGATCACTATTCTCATCTTTCAATCATTCTCTCATAAGGGTCTTTCAATAAGGATTCATCAAAAGGTTCTCAGCCACGACCTTTTTCTCTAAACATGAACGCTACTTATCTACTCACTTATTCATCGATTTAACATATAGAGCTCTAGCTCTTTACTTTCCTCTATTGTAGTGACCAAATGGTTTTTTGTCAAGATAATCTTGCATAATTATTATTTAAATATGAACGGTATATGATAATGTCCTTATATACCACAAATGATTATGTCCTAATTGGACCAAATAATATATACTATTACCTCAGACATTTTAAGATTGGGGT
>Ga0314774_1000548_pt1 | contig 29179 bp, 24 predicted proteins | sample MetaGCBIA2018_FD_204515 | JGI IMG/M metagenome (GOLD analysis project Ga0314774, IMG submission 204515) | Cryopeg brine microbial communities from Beaufort Sea near Barrow, Alaska, United States - CBIA 2018 | ecosystem: Environmental > Aquatic > Marine > Coastal | place: USA: Alaska | collected...
TGCTCTAGGGCCCTGCAGTACGGCAACGGAATGGTCCGGGCCCGGGTTGTAGCTGTCTCGCCCTAGACACGTTGTCTCGCGGATAAAACACTGAAAACGAGTCCTCCCGAATTTTTTCTTCGGCCCCCTTGCCTGAACGTCATCCGCACCTTAGCATGTTTGAAATTTCAAACATGTATGTGGTAAATGCGTTACGCCTGGCGTTGCATATAACCGCACCTGAGGAGCTCCGATGCAGCTGAAATCCCCCGATTTATTTCGCCAGCAAGCCCATATTAACGGCCATTGGTGCGAGGCTGATAACGGCGCGCGTACCGAGATTTTCAACCCAGCCAATGCTGAACGACTGGGCAGTGTTCCGAACATGGGTGGTGCAGAAACGCGGCGGGCGATAGAAGCGGCTCAAGCGGCCCAGCCAGCGTGGCGCAAGCGTACAGCGAAAGAGCGCTCTGCAGTATTGCGCAAGTGGTTCGAGTTGATGATGACTCATCAGGAAGATCTGGCCCAGATCATGACTGCCGAGCAGGGCAAACCCTTAGCCGAGGCCCGTGGTGAAGTTGCCTATGCTGCATCTTTTATCGAGTGGTTTGCTGAAGAAGCCAAGCGTATCTACGGCGACACCATCCCGGGCCACCAGGTAGATAAACGCATTATCGTGCAGAAAGAACCGGTTGGTGTGACCGCAGCCATCACGCCGTGGAATTTTCCGGCGGCAATGATTACCCGCAAGGCTGCGCCGGCTCTGGCTGCGGGCTGCGCGATGGTACTCAAGCCCGCACCGCAGACGCCTTTTTCTGCATTGGCATTGGTCGCGCTGGCCGAGCAGGCTGGGCTACCGGTCGGTTTGTTGAGTGTGGTGACTGCGGACGCCGAGCAGGCTATCGCAGTCGGCGCTGAGCTCTGCGCCAACCCGATCGTGCGCAAGCTTTCGTTTACCGGCTCCACCGGTGTTGGTATCAAGTTGATGCAACAATGTGCGCCCACCTTGAAGAAGTTGTCGTTGGAGCTGGGCGGCAACGCACCCTTCATTGTCTTTGATGATGCGGATCTGGATGCGGCCGTCGAGGGTGCGATGATCTCCAAGTATCGCAACGCCGGGCAGACCTGTGTGTGTGCCAATCGGATCTACGTGCAGGACGGTGTATACGACGCCTTCGCTGAAAAGCTGGTCGCCGCGGTCAACAAACTCAAAGTGGGGAACGGCGTCGAGGATGGCGTGACTACTGGTCCGCTGATCAATGCGGCGGCAGTAACCAAAGTACAGCAGCATCTCACGGACGCGACCGACAAGGGTGCTCGGGTACTGGTGGGCGGTAAGCCGCATGCGCTTGGCGGATTTTTCTTTGAGCCGACGGTGCTGGCGGATATCGACAGCAGCATGTTGCTGGCGCGTGAAGAAACCTTTGGGCCGCTAGCACCGCTTTTCCGTTTCAGTGACGAAGATGATGTAGTGCGTCAGGCCAACGATACCGAATTCGGTCTGGCCGCGTATTTCTACGCACGGGATCTGAGTCGGGTGTTCAGAGTGGCCGAAGCGCTGGAGTACGGCATGGTCGGTATCAATACCGGCCTGATCTCTACCGAAGTAGCTCCTTTTGGCGGCATGAAGTCCTCTGGTCTGGGTCGTGAGGGCTCGAAATACGGTATCGAAGAATACGTTGAAATGAAGTACCTGTGCCTGGGCGGCATCTGACCCGGGTCGTCACCTGACTGTCAATGAGGCGAGCCATGAGCAAGAGTAACGAGTCCCTGATGCAGCGTCGTCATAATGCTGTTGCCCGGGGTGTGGGTCAGATTCATCCGGTGTTTGTCGAGCGGGCAGAGAATGCGACTGTCTGGGATGTCGAAGGGCGGCAGTACATCGACTTTGCCGGTGGCATCGCTGTGCTCAATACGGGTCATCGCCACCCCAAGGTGATGGATGCAGTCAAGCGGCAGCTGGACCATTTCACCCATACCTGTTTTCAGGTGCTGGCCTATGAGCCCTATGTCGCTCTGTGCGAAAAACTCAATGCGCTGGTGCCGGGTGACTTTGCCAAGAAAACACTGCTGGTCACCACGGGCTCCGAAGCGTTGGAAAATGCGGTCAAGATCGCGCGTGCAGCCACCGGCAGGGCCGGTGTGATCGCCTTCACCGGCGGCTATCACGGCCGCACGATGATGACTTTGTCGATGAATGGCAAGGTGGCCCCCTACTCCGCCGGCATGGGTCTGATGCCGGGTGGCGTATACCGCGCGCAGTTTCCCTGCCCCCTGCACGGGGTGAGTGATGCGGATGCGATAGCGAGTATTGAACGAATTTTCAAGAATGATGCTGAGCCGAGGGACATTGCCGCCATCGTGATCGAGCCGGTTCAGGGTGAGGGCGGGTTTCATGTTGCCAGTCCGGCGTTCATGGGCCAGCTGCGCAAGCTGTGCGATGTACACGGCATACTTCTGGTGGCTGATGAGGTGCAGAGCGGTGCGGGGCGCACCGGGACCTTCTTCGCCATGGAGCAGAGTGGCGTCGCGCCGGACCTGACGACTTTTGCCAAATCGATCGCCGGCGGCTTTCCATTGGCCGGAGTATGCGGCAGGGCCGAACTGATGGACGCTATCGCACCCGGCGGGCTGGGCGGCACCTACGCCGGCAGCCCTATTGCTTGCGCGGCTGCACTGGCGGTACTGGAAGTATTTGAGGAGGAAAATCTTCTGGCACGTAGTCGCACCCTAGGCGACATGATCGGCTCTGGCCTGCGCGCGATAGCACAGGTCGACAAGCGAATTGCCGAGGTCCGCGGGTTGGGCGCGATGATGGCCTGCGAGCTGTTTGACAGCGAATGCCGGCCTGACCCAATCCTTGCCGCGCAGCTGGTCACTCTGGCGCGCGAGAAAGGATTGATTCTGCTGTCATGTGGTCAGTACGGCAATGTCATCCGTATCCTGGTGCCGCTCACCGCCAGCGATCCGGAGGTGCAGCAGGGCATGGATATCATTGCCGCCTGTTTTGCCGAGCTGCACTGAGATCAGAAGGTAGATAATCCGCTGAACTCCATGAAACGGTAGATCCCGTAGCGCCAGCGTGAATGGTCTGCGAAATCTTCATAGGGCTGGCTGTACAGGTTACCGCCGGGATTGCTCCAGTTGCGCTCGAACAATGCGCGCGCCTGGCGCATAACCGGCGCGTTGCCCTGGCTCACCAGACGAACACTGGTTTCCAGGTTCAGATTATCCAGGTTGCGCCGGGTAAAATTGGCCGAACCGAGAACGAATTCTGCGCTGCCATTTGCGCGCTCCAGGCGTATCCATTTGCGATGGCATTGTTCTCCGCTCGTAGCACACCAACGAACGGCGATGCCCGCATCGCGCAGATCCCAGGCGGCCTGACGATTTGGAATACCGTTTTTCTCACGCCCGAATGCATCCCGGTTAGGATCGAGCAGCGCACGGATCGCCACCCCCCGAGCGCTGGCGCGAGCCAATGCCTCGATAGTCGGTCGGTGGGCCAGATAGAACATCTCCATATCCAGTTGGTCCCCTGCGACGCTACTGTCGACCAGCTCCAGGACGGCATCACGGATGCGTCCTTCAGTCAGTACTTGCAACTGTGTTCCTTCGAGGTCCTGAATCGCCAACGGCGGTTGTGGCCAGCCGACGGTGTATAGCGCACCGGAAAAGTCCAATACCGATATTTCGGTCGCGAGTAAATCAAGCGCCGCGGCTCCGCGAAATACCAGTGCATTATTGCTGTGGCGGCTGCTGGCATCGTGAGGGTTGGCCGATGTCACAAGGCCGGCCCAGGTATCCCCTTCGTCAACTATCAGGGTCTTGCGATGGTTTGCCCGAAAGTTGATGAGGGCCAGGTAACTTCTCAATGTAACCTTGCCGTCGCCAACCGGATTGGGTAACCAACCACCATCAGCGTTATTGCCTGCGTGCCGACAGCACAGATGCCACAGTCCCGACCAGAATGGGTTGGAAGCCGGGAGTTCATTCAAATCGGATATCACTACTTGTATGCCAGCGCTTCGCAATTGCTCCAGGTGGGGTGCTTGTAATCCGCCGTAGAGGGTATTGAACGGATCGGTAATCAGCACGATCGACATATCCGCGTGGCGCTCGCGAGCAGCCAGGAGTGCATTGGTCAGATCGTCAGTAAGTAGTCTGTAGCTGTCTTTACCGGCGAATTCGTTATACAGAAACATGTCCACAACGATCAGTTTTCGGGCTTGACCTATCAACCGACCAATCTCGTCGAATATACGTTGATTACTGACCCGTTCGCCTCCAGCGGTAACATAGGTGCGGTCATCAAGTAGTTGTACGTTTTCCGCTGCACGCATTGGCATGCTGGCGGACAGTCCCTTTGGCATGGGTTTGTATGCCTGAAACAGAGCCATGAGTAACCAGGCCAGAAGCACGGCCAGCAAGACGCCGAGCAGTGGCCGACCGGAAGGCTCTGGCTTGCCTGCAGCTTGGGTTACGGGAGATTTATGCGGTTGCGGTGGTGTGGGAGAAGACATATCAGGCTCGTGTTTGTTTTTGGGGGACGGCCTGTAGGGGCGGCCCTGCTACCCTGTTGTTATTCCACAATAGCGTGCGCGTGTTCAGGCGGCAGTATAGGGTAGTCGCTCGAAGCCACGCTACCAGGCTCCCGCCAGCGGGCTGGATTGAGTGGTTGGACTGAGTGATCAGGTTTGATCGTAAGGGGTGCGTTAATGCGCTTGGGTATTCGTCTGTTGCTGGCTGTATCCGCTCTCGTGCTGGTGCTCATGTTGGTCGTGGTGCTAGTGGTACGGCAACAACTGGCCGCTGCCGGTATCGATCAGCTTGTCTGGTCAGGTCCAGGTTGGTCAGCGGGTGCCTTGCGCGTAGAAAGCCTGTCTGGCCGTTACATAACCGAGGGCGGTGCGCGGCTCAATATCAGTATTAGTGGGCTGTCAGTCGATCCGGTCTGGTCTGGGAGGCCTCGCCTGGACACAGTGCGCGCGTCACAGGTGCAGCTTGACTGGCAGCCCTCCTTTACGGCCCAGCAACAGGCGGCTTCAGCGATGCCTGATCTGCGCGCTCTCGCGGACAGCCTGCAGTGGCTTCCCCTTTCGTTGCTGGCATTGCCCAGCATCGATATCCATTTGCCTTGCAGCACCTCATTTTGCGATCTGTCCACAGGGCTTCAAATCATGCGCCGGGAGGATGGCGTTTTTGCTCTGCAGGCAGAGCTGCTGGCGGCAGAAGGCAGCATCACTCTGGACGGTATTTTAAATTCGGATGAGGCCGGACTGGAGGCGGATATAAATGTGGGTCTGTCAGGTCAGCCAGCCGCGCAATTGCAAACCCGTTGGCTCTATGGAGGGTCCGTTCCGCGCTCATCGGGCGCTCTGACAGTGGCGGACTGGCCACAAGCGGATTGGCTGCTCGCTTATCTGCAGCCCTGGTTCGGTGGTGCGCAACTGCCGGTGGACGTGCTGCCAACCGGGCTCAGCGTCAATCTGAATTGGTTCTTGGAGCCCGTTGACCGTCCTGAAAGCTTCGCCGGCATGCTCGATGGGGCGGTCGAGGTGCGCGCTGAGGTTGCCCTTGCCAGCGCCTGGCGTATTCCCCAGGTGGGTACGGCCGAAGGGGAGATGGCGCTCGATTTATTGGGGGATGCAGGCCTGTGGCAACTCAGCGAGGGTCAGCTGCGGTTGCGCTTGAGTGAGCCGACGCTGCCGAGTCTGGTTGCGCTGCCCGACCAGATCCGTCCTCTTGCGCTCGAGATCGATGTTCGGGCACGGGAGGCCAGTCAACTGGCTTGGTCCAGCAGCCTGCCCCTGCAACTGAATGTGCAGGTCGAGGGACCGGTCATCGGGAATGTGAGCGGGGCGCTGGTGGTGACGTCAGGTTCAGGCTGGCAGGCCGAGTGGGATGCGATGCGTTTGCGGGCAGGGATTGATCGCTACGCGCTGGGGGCGCTGCAGTTGCGCAAGCTGGCAATCGACTGGCCCTTGGCCGGGCGTGTCGATGCGCAGCAACTGATTCTCGAGTTGGGGTCTGGAGCAATGATGAGTCTGGGGAGCGTTCAGGCAGAGCCTGATCTCGTGATGAAGAACGTGCGCGCCGACTTGGCCGGGATGACGCTCATGTTACCCCTTGGGCAGCCCGCTGGAATAGAAGCATCGGGGCCGCTAACCCTCAGTGCCGCTGTGGTAGAACACAGTCTCTTACACCCGCAAGCCTGGGTATTGCAGGGACGCTTGGAACGTGATGGTTCAGTGTTGCGTTGGAAGGGGCGTCTGGCGTCGGCCAGCGACCTTGCGGTGGGTCTGGTATTGGCCTGGCCCACAGGTCAATCCTGGCGAGCGGATATGACGCTGGAGCCGACATTTCTGCGCGGAGGAGATCCATTATCAACAACATTGCGCAGCTGGCCGGAGCTGCTCACGTTAAGCAGCGGTCGGCTGCAGGGTCAAGTCAGCCTGCATGGCACCGGGACGCTAAACAAGGCTGATGGTCGTCTGGAGCTGAGCGGTGCCGCGGGTATTTACGACCGGGCCAGCTTCGAGGGACTCACTGCCGCCGTTGATATTGATCTCGCAGGCGACAGGGTACAGTTGCGAATGCCGGCGTTGACGCTGGACTCACTGAATCCGGGTCTACCCATGGGGCCCTTGAGTGCACAGCTAGGTTACGCCGCATCGATGGCGCGCCCGGCAGCGGGTAAACTGACTGTCGATCAGGCGCGTATGGACGTGATGGGTGGGCAGATATCGCTGGATCCAGGTGTGCTGGACCTGGCCGCAGCGCGTCACGAGATGGTGTTAACTATCCGAGGGGTGAGGCTAGATCGTCTTTTCGAGGCCTATCCTGCCGAGGGGCTGCGCGGATTTGGTACTTTGGATGGGCGTTTACCACTGACTTTCGCCGGTGGTGAGCTGGTGATATCCGAAGGTGAAGTGGATGCGCGAAAGCCTGGCGGATTTCTCCAGTACCGTTCCGACAAGCTTGAGAATCTTGCCGCGAGTACGCCGGGTATGCGCCAGGTTGCCCAAGCGTTGGATGATTTTCAGTATGACCTGCTCAGCGCGGATGTAACCTACGGCGAAGGAGGTATACTCATATTGGGTCTGGAGTTGCAAGGCCGCAATCCGGCAGTTGAAGAAGGGCGACCTATCCATCTTAATATCCGGCTTGAAGAGGATGTCCCTGCTCTGATGGCCAGTTTGCAGCTGAGTGGACAGGTCAGTGAAGTCATTCAGAAACGGATTCAGCAGCGCCTGCTGCAGCGGCGCGCGGAGCCGTGATATCCCATCATTTGAAGGAATCACCAGTATGCGATGGCATCTGTTAGCGGGAATGGCAGCGGCGATATTGCTGTCGGTGGGGTGCACCCCTACGGTTAAGGTTCAGGCGCCCACTGAACCGATCAATATCAACCTGAACGTAAAGATTCAGCACGAAATCTACATCAAGGTAGATCGCGAGCTGGACGACCTGTTCAGTGAATCCAGCGGCTTGTTCTAGAGGACGATGACATGCGCATGAGTATCCGATTTGTTTTGCTGGTCACAGCATTGTTGCTGACTTCGCCGGCCTGGGCGCTGAGTCTCAACCAGGCGATGGGTGCATTAACGGAAGCCAAGGTGGCAGGCGTGCTGGGCGAGCGCCCCGATGGTTATGTGGGCGTGGTTAAGCCTGGCGGAGAAGCCGCGGAAATTGCCAAGCTGATAAACAATGCACGGCGAGATGAGTATCAGCGTCTGGCTACGGAGAATGGAATCAAGGTGCGGGACGTTGAAGCGATTGCCGGCAAGAAAGCGCTGGAGCGCACTCAGCCTGGCCAGTATATTCTGATCAACGGTGTCTGGATGCCTAAATAACCGGGTTAGTCGGTTGCCGGCAGCCAGCGGATGCTGCCGTACCAGCCGGTGATGGGCTGACCACTGCTATCGCAGTCAGTCATGATCGCCAGCCCGTCGATGCTGTCGAGCTCAATGCCATGCAGCGCCTGAAAGTCCGCGCGCACATTGCGGCTCTCGGTCACGGGCTGATTCTGTTGCGGCGCGCCGCTGCGCAGAGCCAGCATTTGCGCCTGACTGGCGTAGGCATTGGGCCATGCCTGACCAGCCGGCTGGTTGCTGGACCACACGTAGTTAACCGCTCGAGTCCGCCAGATCAGCAAGCCACCATCCTTGACCACGTACAAGCGCACAGGATAATCGTCGCCACTTTTCTGCGTCTCATCGATGCCGTTGAATACACTGTCTATCGCCCAGGACCACTCCAGAATCGGGGTGTCGCGCAGATCAATGGTCTTTTCCAGGTACAAGGCCGAGGCTGCATCCGAGCATTGCGCTTGAAGCATCTCCTGGCCGGCGTGTTGGGCCAGCGTATAGCCGGTCTGACCCGTGAAGTCTCGACGTTCCCACTGGAGCATGTCGGATGGTTGCATGAGCGACTCGGCGCTGACGCCGCTAACCCATACACCCGTAGCAAGCATCAGAGCACATGCCGTCCATGGGTTACTGCGATTATTTATCATCGGCTTTCTCGTTGGCATTCGGGTTGAGCTTTTGCTCAGCAAGCGCTTTTTCCTGCGCCTTGAATTTCTCCCAGTCTTCCCAGTCATGGGGTGTGCCGGCATGGGGGCGGCCGAGATGCATGGCTCGTTCCAGGGACTTGCCGCGCAGGCTGGTATCCTTAAGGTCCGCATCATCGCCGTCCAGGCCATACTTTTTTAGAAATTCATCGGCGCGCATCAGCTTGCTCCATCTATTCGACTAGACGTTCAGTATGGTCCGGCTGTCGGGGTTTGTCGCAGCAAGCTGTTTCAGGGTCTGTCAGGGTCTGTTCAGGGGATCATCAAGCAGGCTGCCCATTCGTAGCTGCTCATTTGACGCGAACCGCTGGCTAACCAGCTCTTTGATTGCCTGCTGTTTATCTGCATCGCTTAGCCCGGGATGGTCTGCAATCGCCTGGCGTTCTGCGCTGAACTCATCCAGCCTGCGTTGCCACTGCTGGCGCTGCTGGTCGAGTATTTCGAGTCGCCCGGTGGCCTCGGGGCCTACCAACGACATGCGCAGTGAGCGAATCTCGCTGGCATCTGCGCCGGCGGACTGAAGCGTGTCTGTCTGTTCGGTCAGTACCTGGTGGATCTGGGGTACCAGTAGATCCTGCATGTCCTCCGGCAGGCTCTGACGCAGGTCTTCGATCATCGCGCCCTTGTCCTGACTGGCGATATTGTCATCATGCATGATGGCCAAGCGTTCCAGGGTGAAGTTGTTGAACACTTCTTCTGCGGCAAAAAAAGCCTGGTGGACCTCGGGACTGAAAATGCGCGCACGTAGGCGCTGCACCTGATCGGCGCGAGCTCTTAAACTGTGGACGTCGGCGACGACCGGAAATGCCTGCTCTAGCTCGACTAAATCAGTTTTGTATTCGATGTAGTCGTCCAGTATTACCAGGGCCTGATCGAGTGCCGGCTGCTGTAACCGAGTGGTCAGATGCTGACGGATATTGTCGCTGGCTTGCTCAAAGCTAACTTCGCCAACGGTGGTATAGAAATAGTCGAACAGGTGACGGATCTGTTCGGTGATCAGCAGATTGCCATTGCGGTCTACTTCCAGCATGCCATCAATCTGGGTGCCAAGTTGCGATTCAATTGTCGCTGGGGTGACGTTTATGTCTTGGCGCGTAACTGTGACGGATGCCGCGGGTTGGCGTGGAGGGGCTATGTCGTCTGTCGACTGGACAGTGATCTCAGTGGGTTGAGAATCAGGAGTCAGATAATGCCAGCCGAGCAATAACGCGGCGGCCAGGAAAGGTACATAGACAAGGGTTCGCATCGACTCTCCGCTGAGTGCGTTGATCGGGGGGTAACATAATGGGCCGGCTCCACGAGGAGCCGGCCACAGCCTTACAAGCCTGCGTTACGCAGCCGGTTGGCGTGCTGACGGTAGACCGATGTCGGATTGGTTTCGAAAATGCTGGTCAGGCCGAAGACCTGGTTCACTTCGTCCAAATGGTTCATACGGTAGTTGTCACGGATCACCATGCCCAGATGCGAGCTACAGCGGCCAACCAGACCATCATTGGCTTCAAAACCGAAGGTCAGTGAGGTCGCACCAAGCAGGGTATCAGACACGTCGAAGACGTTGGTCAGCGGGCTGGTTCCACCCCAGGAGTAGTAACGTACGCCATTGACCGAGTAAGCGCCCTGACCGCAGGCCGATGTGGGCAGCCCTTGCGGGAAACGCGCATTGAACTGTGCGGCGCCTACCGAATTGAGCGACTCGAGTGCGCCCAGGGCATTCTGTGGGCTGGTGGTATTGCTGCCGGAGAGGAAGTTGATCAGTGCGCCAAGACCGTTGACGATGCCGGCCACGGCTGCTTCGCCGGCAGAACCCTCGGGAACATTACGGATAAAGTCGGCGGCCTTGGAGCCCTTGTGGGGTGCTCCGACACTGGTGACCGAAGCGACCAGATCAGGCCTTACAGCGGCCACATAACGGATGGTGGGCCCGCCATGGCTGTGACCAATCAGATTAACTTTCTGTTTGCCGGAAATGGCAACGATACTTTCAACCTGGGCAAGAAGCTGTTCGCCGCGCTTTTCTGAGGTATCGAGCTGACTGACCGACGTGCTGTACACGGTGGCGCCGCCGCTGCGCAGTGCAGAGGGAATACCGTACCAGTAATTGACGCCGAGCAGCTTGTCGAAGCCGAGCATGCCGTGGGCCAGTACGATGGGATATTTGGTCTGGGTATAGCCGGCCTGGGCCGGGATGCATATAGCCACGCTGGCAATGATGCCCAGGGCTAGGGATAGCCGGGTTCTGTTGTGCATAGGTGTATATCCTGTGTCGTGAATCATTGTTTTTCTTATAAGGGCGACAACATCTGATATGCCGCTGAAGCAGCATAGACAGAGGGTTCGGGTAACAGAAGGTGCCTTGAGGTTAAAATAGAAATGACCATTATTTCCGTTTTCTGACTGGCCGGTCGACTGCTCTGCGGCAGCACCATTCATTGAAAAAATCCGATGAACGGTGATTCAGAGTATCGAATCCTTGCGTCTTCAGCGGCCCAGATAGCGTTCGACCAATGTTTCCCATTCCGGAGATTCGGTTGAACGTAATACCTGCTGCGCGATCGGTGCCCGATAGGGGCTATCGCTGGGCAAGGCAAAAGCATACAACTGTTGTTCGAACACGGCTGGGAGGATATCCAGGCGCTGGTTGCCGAGTTGCTGGTTGCGGTACTGCATGAGCGCACGGTCATACACCACAGCGTCCGCCTCACCGCGGTAAACCGCCTGCATCGCGGAAGTCAGATCGGGGTAGGTCTCGCGGTTTATTCGTCCTGCGCGCAGGTATCGAGCGCTGGCGGTATTGGCGATGGTTGCCACCGTATTGCCGGGTAGATCCTGAGGCACTTCTATCTGTCGCTGCAGATTGCTGACGGTCAGGGATGAGGTGATCGCAGCGGTGAAACTGGCGACCATGATCAGGCCGGCAAACATCCAGACCAGTGCAATCAGCCGGCCCGGCAGCGATGTGGGTGCCTTATCGCCGTAACCTACGGTAGTCATGGTGACAGCAGCCCACCAGAAACTGGCGCCGATACCCTGTATAGGGGTACCACCAAATTGTTCGGGATTACGCCGGCGTTCAACCGCCCACACCAGCAGGCCAACAAAGAGTAACAGCAAGCCCAGGCTGGCGATGAGGCTGACGAACTGCCAGCTGACCAGTGCGCGCAAACTTTGCCACAAGCCACTCTTGGGGTTGTGCGGCACGCCAATCGAGAGGCCGGTCTGGTAGAACGGGTGGGCGAAATCGAACCGCGCCTCGCGATCAGCTGTCATAGTCAGAGCGCCGACCGCGACATCCACTGTGCCTGATTCCACACCCTGGAGAAGTTCATCGAAGCTCATCTCGGCAAATTCATACTCCAGCCCAAGCTCTTCGGCTATATTGCGCCAGAGATCGATACTGATACCCTCCCAATTGCCATCCTCGCTGGTCATGACAAAAGGTGGTACGGGGGTAATACCCACACGTAGCGGAGTGCCCGTGGATTGAGCATTGGCAGGCAGCACATAGCACATGAGTAGTGCGAAAACGATAAGAACAAAACGGCCTTGAAGCATGGTCAGAATCCCTAGGATTTTGTTAGAGCATAGCAAATCATATTGCTTTTACTGGGGTTCGACACACCAGGTACTACGATCGGCGATTCCCATCACGGTTAATCCGCGAGCAATCTGGTAATCTCACGATATCGCGTAATAGACGCACAGGAGCGCAATCATGCTGGAGAGCACTTTTATCAACGGATATGCATTCTGGCTGCTGTTCGGCCTTCTTTTGCTGGCTTCCGAGTTCTTCATGCCGGGTCTGATCGCCGCATTTTTTGGCATCGGTGCGCTGGCAGTGGGGCTGCTGACGCTGGTTGGCGTGATAGAAACGACCAGCGTTCAACTGACGGTCTTTTCACTCCTCAGTCTGGCGGCTTTGTTCGGACTGCGCCGGCACTTCAAGCGATGGCTGCAAGGCACCGAAGAGAACCCGGCTGTGGCGGACCAGGATGACGCCGGATTTATTGGCGCACGGGTCGAGGTACTGAGTGACTTCAATGATGGCTTTGGCGATGTATTGCTCAACGGGGCCAAGTGGGACGCCGAATCGAGCGAACCATTGAGCGCCGGTGAGCATGCCTGGGTGATCGATCATCACGGCATCGTACTCAAGTTGAGTCGACAGCGGCCTTGAGTCAGGGCCGAATACCTATACAGCCTCTAAACCAACTTTCCCTTTTACGGAGCATTTGATATGGATATTGCAACACTGATTTCACTGGCGTTTCTGGCGCTGGTGATTATTGCGCTCGCCAAGACAGCACGTATCGTTCCCCAGCGATCAGCTTTTATTGTCGAGCGTCTGGGCAAATACGCCAAAACACTGGAGGCTGGTTTTCACGTCCTGATACCTTTTGTTGACCGGGTGTCATACAAGCATACCCTGAAGGAAGAGGCGATTGACGTGCCCAGTCAGGCCTGCGTTACCAAGGACAACATCCAGGTAGTGGTCAATGGTGTGCTCTATCTGCAGGTGGTGGATGCCAAGCTGGCCAGTTACGGTATCAACGACTATCGCTATGCGGCGATGCAGCTGGCGCAAACCACGCTTCGCTCAGTGGTCGGCAAGATTGAGCTGGACAAGACCTTCGAAGAACGTGAAACCATCAATACCCAGGTAGTGCTGGCGCTCGATGAAGCGGCCAAGCCCTGGGGCGTGAAGGTACTACGTTACGAAATCGCTGACATTGAATTGCCGGCAACCATCCTCGACGCGCTGGAAAAACAGATGCGCGCCGAACGGGAACGTCGCGCGGTGGTTGCTCAGTCGGAAGGCGAGCGGGAAGCCAAGATCAACGTCTCTGAGGGTATGAAGCAGGAAACCATCAACTTGTCGGAAGCAGACAAGCAGCGTCAGATCAATGAGGCCGAGGGTCGTGCCCGCGAGATCCAGCTGATTGCCGAGGCTACAGCCGAAGGTCTACGCCGCGTAGCAGAAGCGATTAATACCGAGGGCGGCAAGGATGCAGTTGCGCTGCGTGTTGCCGAGCAGTATGTGCGTGAGTTTGGCAAGTTGGCCAAAACCAACAACACCATGATTCTGCCGGCGGAATTGAGCAATATTGGGGCGGCGGTCGCAGCGATTACCAAGACCATGGAAACGGTCAAGGCGCCTCGGCCCGAGTAACATACGTCGCACAAGAGGCCCCGCACTGGCGGGGCTTTTTTGTGGCTAGCCGTCTACTGTCTGGGTGTTGCCTCGCTCCTTGAAGCCTTCCAGCACCGACATCAGTGCCGGGATTACCAGCAGCACCAGAACAGTGGAGAAACCCAGACCGAATGCGATAGAGGTTGCCATGGGGATCAGAAACTGGGCCTGCAGGGACGTTTCGAACAACAGCGGCAGTAGGCCGCCAATGGTAGTCAGCGAAGTCAGCAATACGGCGCGCAGGCGCTGTATGACCGCCTCACTCAGGGCTTCGTTGATGCCCAGGCCGGTCTTGCGCTGCTGTTGATAGAAACTGACAAGAATGATCGAATTGTTAACCACGATGCCGGAAAGTCCAAACAGTCCGAACAACGAGAGTATCGTCATGTTCAGGCCCATGACCCAATGGCCCAGCAAAGCGCCAACCAGCGCAAGCGGAATAACCGCCATCACGATCAGTGGTGTACTCCAGGATGAAAACACCCAGACCAGTACCGCATACATCAGTAGCAGTCCGATGATCAGCCCTGTGCGCATGTCGGCCAGGGTGTCGCGCTGGTCGGCCGAACGGCCTTCGAAGCTGTAGTGCACATTATGCTTGGCGGCGAGTGCCGGCAGGGCCTCCTGAAGGCGGGCAAGCACCTCTCCAGCGGTAGTCTGCGTTGGATCCAGATCGGCTGTTACCTCTACCGCCAGACGTCCTTCAGCATGGCGCAGTGCATTGAAACCCTGTCGGCTGTCGAATTCGGCGACCTGATTCAGTGGTACAAAGCGGCCATCATCGAGCCGGATAGCCAGATCATTGAGACTGGACAAGTGCTCGCGCTCTTCGCGGGGCAATTGCACCCGTACTTCTATTTCATCCGAGCGTTGCTGGTAGATCTGCGCCAGACGTCCGTCATAGGCTGCCCTTAACTGGCGACCCAGACTCTGGGTACTCAGCCCCAGCGACTGACCATACGGCGTCAGGCCGTACACCAGTTGCTCGCGTCCCCAAGGCATGTCGTCCTGAGAGCTGATAACACCCTCTATTGCACCTAGAATCACGCCCACTGCCTCGGCGGCCTCCTTCAGTTGAGCAGGTCGGTCGCCGGTCAGGCGCACATTCACATCTTTACCAGGTGGGCCTGACGTGCGCTCGCTGATAACCAGCTGATCGATGCCGGCAGGCATCCGGATACGTTCACGCCAGGCCCGAATGAATTCGCTGTTGCGTACATTGCGATGATCCGGAGAGACCAGCTCGACCAGAATGGAGCCGAGTTGGTCGCCTTGGCGACCAGCGCCGGAGGAGCCAATGGACTCGCCGCGGCGAACGATGGCATTTTCGATCATCTGTGTGGCAAAGGCGTCTTCTGTGGAGTTCAAGGTTTCCTGCAAATGATCAAGGAAAAGGTCTACCTCTTGCTTCGGTGTGCCAGCGACAAAATTGGCGTTCGCATAAATGACCTGTGGCTCTGGCGTTGGAAAGAAACTGAAGCCGATACGCCCACCGCTGATAAGACCGATAGTCAGTATAATACTGACCACTGCGCACGCCAGTGTCGCGCCCCGGTGCCTGAGGGTCAGTTGCGAAAGACGCCGGAAGCGACCCTCGCGGAACTGATTGAAGCGACGATCAAAACCTTGGCGCACTACATCGAGTCGACGGCCGCTACGTTGCAGCCAGCCGGTCCCCGTCGAGGCCACGGCTGGCTTGAAAGCGGATCGCAGGTGATGGGGCAGGACGACGAAGCACTCCAGTAACGAAGCGATCAATACGCAAATCATCACCACCGGAATATCGCCGAGGATATTGCCAAAAATGCCGCCGACGACCAACAGCGGCATGAAGGCCGCTATGGTGGTCAACGACGAAGCGACCACAGGCCAGAGCATACGTTTGGCAGCGCCTTCGGAGGCATAGTCGGGATTTTCGCCATTGCGAAAGTGAGCGTCGGCATCTTCGCCTACCACAATCGCATCGTCGACAATCACGCCCAGCGCCATGATCAACGCAAACAGTGAAATCATGTTGATCGAGCCGCCGATCAGCCAGAACACGCCCAATGCGGCAAGAAACGCAGTGGGGATGCCCACCGCTACCCACAGGGCGACACGACCGGGCAGGAACAGGTATAACAGCAACAGAACCAGCATCAGGCCGCTGATACCGTTGCTGACCAGCAGGCCGATTCGATCATTGATCAGCTGCCAGGCCTGGTCGTAGACGTTGATGCTCATTCCCGGCGGCAATGTTGGCTCAATCTCATCCAACCAGTCGTTGAGGATCTGTGCGGAGGCCAGTGAGTCGCCATCTTCGGCGCGCTGTAAGACCAGCTCCACCGTTGGGTAGCCCTGATGATTGAGCTGCACCTGATTGCGCATGGATTCCTGTCGTACCTCGGCAATATCGCCGAGGCGGATGTAATTGATCCCGCCACGGGCAATCGGCAGATTGGCGAACCCCTCGGGACTGCGGCGTTGTTCGATGGCGCGCAACTCCCGCGCGGCATCCTGCTCGCCAGCCAGGCCGGCCGGCAGATCTCGTGACTCTGCGGCAACGCGATCAGCAATCTGGTCCAGCGACATACCCAGTTGTTGCAACTGCTGATTAGGAACTTCAATGCTGATCTGTTGATCGGGCAGACCCAATATCTCTATCCGGTCGATGCCGCGGCTGAGCAAGTCGCGCTCATAGCGATAAGCCAAGGCGCGTAGTTCGTGGTCGGCGTACGGACCGAATATAAGCAGCGTGGCTATCGGGTCGTAGCGAGCGACCCGGGATACCTTGGGCTCCTCTGCATCGGCGGGCAGATTGCGAAATTCGTCGACCCGTTGCCGGGTGTCGTCTACCGCAACAATGGAATTCACTTCTTCATTGAATTCCAGGGTGATGCTGGAAATGCCCTGAGCTGAAGTCGAGGTCATCGATTTGAGGTTTTCCAGGCTGCGCAGACGCTGTTCCAATGGCTGGGTAATGGCCTGTTCGACATCCTCTGCAGCGGCACCGCTCCAGACCACTTGCACCGTGACGAAGTCGAGGGCGAAAGTCGGGAAAAACTGGATATTCATACGCAGAAGGCCTAGCACCCCGGCCATTAACATCGCCAGCATGACCAGATTGGCCGCTACCTTGTGGCGTACGAAAAAGCCAATCGGACTGACGCTGCGACTCATTCTGCTGGCTCCGCTGCCAACTCCGCAGATGCGCCGGAGGCCACGGTATCCACTTTCAGACCCTGCATTGCATTGGGCAGGTGAGTGATGATGATCTGCATGCCGGGTTTCAACTGCGGCGAGCGCACCAGTAGCCAGCGCTCGCCTTGGTCCATTACCGTCTCGCCGATACGTTCTACTTCAACTCGGCTCATGCGCCCGTCTTCCAATGCGTACACCGTGCGGTTGCCGTATAGCGCGCTGTAGGGCAGTGCGATGCTGTCTGGTGCGGCCGGTTTAGGCACGCTGATCGCCAGCAGGTTGCCCAGCCGCAGCCCTGCAACAGGTTGGTCCAGCACAAAAATCGCTTCCACTCCGGTGGTATCGGCCTGGCCAGCAATGCGCTGCAGGGTCATGGTCAGGGACGGGGTGGTCTCCAGAGTGCGAGCGACCAGCGTTTGGCCCGAGGCCAGTGCCTGGGTGAAGTCCAGCGCATGAATCTGCGGCAGGGTGGCACGCAACTCAAGACCATCGACAGGGTAGAAATCGAGCAGCGACTGGTTGTTGGTCACCTGGTCGCCCGGTGCGACCTGAACATTGGCGACAACGCCATCGAAGGGTGCTGCGAAGCGGCTGCGGGCTGCATCCCGCTGAACGGATTCAAGGGTTGACTGGGCACGATCGACTCGCGCCTGCAGCGCAGAGAGGCGGGAGTCGTGGCTTTCAATGCTGCGCTGACGAACGGCGACGGTTAATGCGGCACGTTCGAACAGATCCTGCGTACCTTCCAGCTCGGTACGCGATACCAGTTGACGCTCGACCAGTTGTTCTACTCGTCCACGTCCCCTGCGGGCGTTATCAAGAATGCGCTCTTCCAGTGTCAGCGCCTTGAGATCGCTGGCATGTTCGATGATTTCACGGGCCAGTTGGGCACTTGCGTCGGCAAGATCGGCCTGTGCCCGCGCGACCATCGGCTCGATGTCTTTATCATCCAGCGCGACAAGTAATGTACCTTGCTCGACTGTCTGCCCATCCTGTGCCGGGAGCAGGTCAATGCGCCCGGTCATGGGTGCTACCACGGTGAAAAGACGGGGAGACTCAAGCTGCCCATACAGGGTAAGGCTTGGCTGGCGCGCCTCGGGATCCACCTCCAGAACCGCCACCCGCCAGGTGCGTTCTTGTGGCGTGACCGGTTCAGGCACTGATCGGGTGGCCTTGAGTAGAAGGAAACCGATAACGCCGATGACGATGATCAGAAGGGGAACAAGGCGCTTGCGCATAGCAGGTCTCTGCGGAGTATGTAACTGCCCTGTATATCCTGTGCCGGCGTGCGGCCGCAAGGTCTGAGATTGCAAAAGAGTGTTGCTCAGTCTACGCAGGGATATGGCGTGATATACGGCGGGTGGATTTGTATTCCCGTCGGGCTAGACAGGGGGTAGCTTTGACACATAAAGATAATAGCAAGTGAGGTGATAGTGAATACTGAAATGCGTTGGCTGAAGTCCTACCCGGACACAGTGAAATGGGATGAAACACGGGTAATGGGGCCTGTTTGGGATTTGTTGGACGTGACAGTACAGGACTACCCGGACAATTCGGCTATCGACTTCCTGGGTCACAAGCTCACTTACCGAGAACTCGGTTCGTTGGTAGCACGCTTCGCCTGCGGCTTACAAAAACTGGGTGTGCGGCCGGGTGTGCACGTGGGTATCTATCTGCCCAACTGCCCGCATTACTTCATTGCGTTCCTGGCCGTGCTGCGCGCGGGTGGAACAGTGGTCAACTATTCACCCCTGGACGCAGAGCGCACCCTGGCGCACAAGATTGAGGACAGTGAAACCGATATCATGGTAACGCTCGATCTGGCTGCTTTTTATCCCAAGATGGTAAGCCTGCTCGACGAGACCCGTTTGAACAAGCTGGTGGTCGGTCACTTGACCGAGTTCTGTGGTGAGGTGAGTGAGGCTCAGGCAGGTCAGCTGGGGCCGTCGGTCGAGATTGCTTTGAATAATAGCTGCCACGCGTTCAGCGCGCTGCTTGATAATGCCGGTGATTTCACGGCCTATCCCCTCGATGATCCACGCACTGCTTTGGCCGTGCTGCAGTATACCGGTGGCACTACCGGAGCGCCCAAGGGTGCGATGCTCACCCATGCCAACCTCACCGGATCTTGCGCACAACTGGAAGCGGTGCTCGATAGCTCGCTTCAGCCTGGTCAGGAGCGCGTACTGGCCGTTCTGCCGCCGTTTCATATTTATGCCCTGATGATCAACATGATCTTCAGTCTGCGTCTTGCTTCAGAGGTTTACATGCATCCGCGTTTCGACGCGGAAACGGTACTGCGCGAGATAGCTGATAGCCGCATAACCACCTTCCCTGGGGTACCGACGATGTTTATCGGTTTGCTGGGTCACCCGCTGACCAGCCAGCTGGACCTGACCTCGCTGAAAATGTGCAATTCGGGCGGCGCACCCTTGCCCATCGATGTGCAACAGCGCTATCAGGATGTCGCCGGTTGTGCCCTGCGCGAGGGTTGGGGCATGACGGAAACCACCACCAGTGGCACCTTTACACCGAAAGAAGCCGAGCCCCATCCGGGTTCTTGCGGTCTGCCAGTACCTGGCTCGCGAATGCGCGTTATGCCGCTGGATGGCTCCGATCGCGAATTGCCGGCGGGCGAGCGCGGTGAAGTCTGTATTGCCGGACCTAACGTGACTGCCGGCTACTGGAGGCGTCCGGATGCGACGGCCGAGGCGATGACGGCCGATGGCTTCCTGCGCACGGGTGATATTGGCTACATGGATGAGGACGGCTGGGTGTATATCGTTGACCGCACCAAAGACATGATTTTGTGCAGCGGTTATAACGTGTATCCGCGGACCATTGAGGAAGCCATCTACGAACATCCTTCTGTCGAAGAAGTCTCGGTGATCGGGGTGGATGATCCGTATCGGGGGCAGGCGCCCAAGGCTTTCATCAAGCTGAAGACTGGTGCTGAGCCGCTTTATTTTGATCAGTTGCAGGCGTTTCTTGCCCCGCGTCTGGGCAAGCACGAGCGTCTGCAGGCTATGGAAATACGCGACGCACTACCCAGAACGCCGGTGGGTAAGCTATCCAAGAAGGAACTGGTTGATGAAGAACGTCAGCGCGCGGGCGCATCCAGCGCAAGCTGAGTAGCGAACAGTAGGTGGCCCCCTGCGGGCGACCTGTCATCTGGGCCAGCTTTATCGGATAATGCCCGGCATCTTTTTTGTCAGAGGTATATCCGATCATGTTGCTAGCTCTACTTGCCGTTGTCGCCGGTCTGATCTTGCTGGTCTGGAGCGCCGACAAGTTCGTTGATGGTGCCTCTGCCACCGCCACCCATGCCGGGATGCCGCCCCTGTTGATCGGCATGCTGATTATCGGGTTTGGTACCTCGGCTCCTGAGATGGTGGTCTCTGCGTTGGCCGCTTCCCAAGGGAATCCGGGCCTGGCGTTGGGCAATGCCTATGGCTCGAATATCACCAATATTGCGTTGATTATTGGTCTGGTAGCAATTATCAGCCCGATCAATGTGCATTCGCAGGTCGTACGCAAGGAGCTGCCGGTCCTGCTGACCGTAACGCTGCTGGCCGGTTATCAGCTGATCGACGGGTATCTCAGCCGCAATGATGCCTGGGTGCTGCTGGGCGCGTTCGCCTTATTGATGGGTTGGTCCATCATGGAGGGGATGCGCGGTCGGGCTGATTCTCTTGCTGCCGACTACGATACCGAGCTCAAGTCCAATGCAATGCCCCTAAGACCGGCGTTGATTTGGCTTGTGATTGGACTGGTGCTGTTGGTCATCAGCTCCCGCATTTTAGTCTGGGGCGCGGTCTATATTGCCCAGAGCCTAGGCGTCAGCGATCTGATTATCGGCCTTACGGTTGTGGCGATTGGCACCTCATTGCCTGAATTGGCTTCCGCATTGGCAGCGATCCGTAAAAACGAACATGATCTGGCGCTGGGTAACGTGATCGGTTCTGGCCTGTTCAATACGCTGGCGGTGGTTGGTATCGCAGCAGGTATCATGCCGATGACGGTCGAGTCGGTGGTGTTGTACCGCGACTGGGTAGTGATGTTTGCACTTACCCTGTGCTTGTTGTTGTTGGCGCTGACCACGAAAAAACGCGCCGGGCGGATTAATCGCCTGGAGGGAGCAGGGCTGGTAGCGGCATATCTGGGCTATACCGGCTACCTGGCCTGGACAATTATTTCGGCGGTTTGATCCGGTTGGAACGACTGTCGGTCGGATCTCTTGAATCCACTTATGTGTCGCCATGTATCATGGCGGCACATCTAATAGAGCGCAGCCAAGACTTATGACAGAAACAATCCGCGCCAGACCCAAACACAAGCCGCGTCCACTGGTGGACCTGCTGGTCAGCATCGTTATCCCTTCGGTCGTTTTACTCAAGCTCAGTGGTCCAGAGTATCTGGGACCCAATCAGGCACTGATTCTGGCTCTGGCGTTTCCATTGGGGTGGGGTTTGTTCGAGTTGATCCGCTACCGCAAATTCAATTTCATCGCTTTGCTGGGCATGATCAGTGTGTTCCTGACTGGCGGCATTGGTCTGATGAAACTAGACCCCCAGTGGCTGGCGATCAAGGAAGCAGCTGTTCCGGGTGTTATCGGTATAGCGGTATTGGTCTCGACGAGAACGCGGTATCCGCTGATTCGCACCATCCTCTATAACCGCAAGGTACTCAACGTCGACTTGATTCATGATCGGTTGTTACAGCGTGGGCTAGTGGATATTTTCGAGCAGCGCCTGCTCAAGGCAACCTATTTTCTGGCCAGTACTTTTTTCTTTTCATCATGCATGAATTACGTGCTGGCTAAGTGGATTGTGGTCAGTCCATCGGGGACCCAGGCGTTCAACGAAGAGCTGGGTCAAATGACGCTCGTCAGTTATCCGATGATCGCTATTCCCACCATGATCATGATGATCCTGATCATGGTGTACCTGTGGCGCACCATCCACGGGCTGACGGGTCTGAAGATGGAAGAAATCATGGTGCAGCAGAACAAGGGATAAGCCGCGAGGGGCTGCTCGCAGCAGCGCCTCGTTTAGCCCTCGGTTACATCGCTTCCAGTGCCTGGCGCAGATTTGCCACGCTGCGCTGTATGTTGTGCAGCTTGTCGAGTCCGAACAGGCCGATGCGGAAGGTTTTGAAGCCCGTGGGCTCGTCACACATCAACGGAACTCCAGCGGCTGTCTGCAAGCCGTGGGCGCCAAACGCCTTGCCATTCTGAATACTGTCTTCGGTGGTATAGCTGACGACTACGCCAGGCGCCTCAAAGCCTTCGCCGGCGACGCTGGAAAAACCCTTCTCCTTGAGCAGTGCGCGCACCGCTCGGCCCAGTCCTAGCTGTTCCTGCTTGACCTTGTCAAAGCCATAGTCACGGGTTTCCAGCATGGTGTCGCGGAACTGCATGAGTGCATCAGTTGGCATGGTGGCGTGATAGGCATGGCCGCCGTTTTCATACGCCCGCATGATCTGCAGCCATTTTTTCAAGTCACAGGCAAAGCTGTTGCTGGTAGTACCTTCAATGCACTCCAGTGCGAGCGGGCTGAGCATGACCAGGGCGCTGCACGGAGAGGCGCTCCAACCCTTTTGCGGGGCGCTGATCAAAATATCCACGCCGCAGTCCTGCATACCGACCCAGACTGTTCCTGACGCGATGCAGTCAAGGACGAACAAGCCACCCACCTCGTGTACCGCATCGGCCACTGCGCGGAGATAGTCATCAGGCAACATGATACCGGCAGAGGTTTCCACGTGGGGTGCAAACACCAGGTCAGGTTTGCTCGCTCGAATCTCGGCGACGACGTCTTCAATCGGTGCGGGGACAAACGGGCTCTGGTCGCCGGACTGGACTTGCCGTGCTTTGAGGACCGTTTCTTTGGCGGGTAACCGTCCCATTTCAAAAATCTGGGTCCAGCGGTAGCTGAACCAACCATTCCGCAGTACCAGGCAGTGCTTGTCCTGCGCGAACTGCCGGGAGACAGCTTCCATGCCGTAGGTGCCGCCGCCGGGCACGACTACGACTCCAGCGGCCTGGTAAACGTCTTTCAGGTTGGCAGAAATGTCACGCATGACCTGTTGGAAAGCGCCTGACATGTGGTTAAGCGAGCGGTCGGTAAAGACGACGGAGTATTCGAGCAGACCATCGGGATCAATGGTGGGGACCAGGCTGGACACGGTGTGTTTCTCCTTCGGATGCATCAGGTAACGCCAGCGCCGATGGTCGCCAGCGTGCTTAGGGGTGGTATCGTAACCGGTTTTGCGTCCCGGTTGTGCGAGCTTAACCTGCGGGGGCGAGCCAACAAGCCCCCGATAGGTACCCTGCAGCTCCTGTCTGAGCTAGGTTCTGCGGCTGCTGATAACCGATTGCCAGGTGACGGGGCTGTCGTCCTCAGGCGGCGGCGCGCGATTACGTTTGTCTGCACTACGCACCAGAAACCAGGCGAGCAGGGTGAAGAGTCCGACCGCCAGGAGGATGACGCTGGCGATGGCATTGATCTCCGGTTTTACGCCCAGGCGTACCGCGGAGAAGACCTCCATCGGCAGCGTGGTCGCACCTGGCCCCGAGACAAAACTGGCGAGTACCAGGTCGTCGAGTGACAGGGTGAAAGAGAGTAGCCAGCCAGCTGCAATGGACGGCGCAATCATCGGTACGGTAATTAACAAAAAGGTCTTCCAGGGTGGTGCGCCCAAATCCATTGCTGCCTCTTCGATGGACTGGTCGAGCTCACCCAGCCGACCACTGACGACGATTGCCACGTAGGCAGTACAAAAGGTCGTGTGTGCAATCCAGATGGTCATGATCCCGCGCTCTAACGGCCAGCCAATCAACTGGGCCATGGCTACGAACAGCAGCAGCAATGAGAGGCCGGTAATCACCTCGGGCATCACCAGGGGGGCCGTCACCAGGCCGGAAAACAACGTACGGCCGCGAAAGCGCTTGATGCGGGTCATCACGAACGCGGCCAGCGTACCCAGCACCACTGCCGAACAGGCGGTGTAGAAAGCAATCTGCAAGCTGCGCTTGACCGCATTCATCAGCTGGGTATTGTCCAGCAGGCCGACATACCAATGCACCGACCAGCCGCCCCATACTGTCACAAGTCGCGAGGCGTTGAACGAGTAGATGACCAGAATGACCATGGGTATGTAGATAAAGGCCAAGCCAACCCAGAGAGCGACGGTAGAGAAATTCGGACGCTTGGTCATGCGTTTTTCTCCATGGCCCTTGACTGGTTATAGTGGAAGAAAATGATCGGAATCAGCAGAATCGCCAGCATGATAATCGCCAGTGCCGAGGCAACCGGCCAGTCGCGGTTATTGAAGAATTCCTGCCAGAGGATCTTGCCGATCATCAGCGTTTCCGGGCCGCCCAGCAGTTCTGGAATAACGAACTCCCCGACCACTGGAATGAACACTAGCATCGAGCCGGCAATGATGCCGGTCTTCGACAGTGGTACGGTGATTTTCCAGAACGCCTTGATCTTGCCTGCACCCAGGTCCATGGCGGCCTCGAGCAGGCTTTCGTCGTGCTTGACCAGATTGGCGTAGAGCGGCAGCACCATGAACGGCAGGTAAGCATAAACCACGCCGATATACACCGCGGTATTAGTGTTCAGTATCTGCATCGGTGAGTTGATTATCCCGATCGACATCAGCAGATTGTTAAGCAGACCGTTGGTACTCAGAATGCCCATCCACGCGTAGACCCGGATCAGGATGGCAGTCCAGGTCGGCATCATGACCAGCAGCAGATAGACCAGCTGTTTTTCCCTTGGCGCGCGGGCAATCGCCAGTGCCATCGGATACCCCAGCATCAGACAGATGATGGTAGAGATCAGCGCGACTTTCAACGACCCCAGGTAGGCGGCCAGGTATAGAGAGTCCTCGCTGAGGAAAATATAGTTGCCCAGATTGATCATCACCTGAAGCGATTGTTCGGCGTAGTCGAACAGCGGGCTATAGGGGGGGATCGAGATGGCTGCCTGGGAAAAACTGATCTTCAGCACAATAGCGAAGGGCAGCAAAAAGAACAGGAACAACCACAGGTAGGGGACGCTGATGACCCAGAAGCGTCCGCTGGGCAAGAGGCGCGAGCGCGTGGTTTTCATGAGGATAATATCACTCCGCTGTCATCGTCCCAGCTGATGTAGACCTGATCTTCCCAGGTCATGCGCGGCAGCCGGCGCTCTGAGTTGGCGAAGAACGTCTGTACGATATGCCCGCTGGCGAGCTTGATATAGAACACCGAGTGGCCGCCCAGGTAGGCAATGTCGTGAATCTCGCCGTGCGCCCAGTTGTATTCCGACTCGGGTTTTTCCGCGGTCACCCAGACTTTTTCCGGACGCAGGGCGTAGGTGATGTTCTTGTCCTGTACCCGCGTGGAGATACCATGACCAATATAGATAGGCCGGTCGAGCTCTGGGCACTCGATAATCGCGTGGTTCTCCATATCCGCGACCAGTTGGCCCTCGAAGATGTTCACGCTGCCAATAAACTCGGCCACGTGCCGGCTGGCGGGGCTCTCGTAGATATCCATGGGTGATCCGACCTGGGCGATCCAGCCCTGGTGCATGATGGCAATGCGCTGGGCCATGGTCATGGCCTCTTCCTGATCGTGGGTTACCATAATGCAGGTCACCCCGACGCGCTCTATGATCTCCACAAGTTCGAGCTGCATCTGCGAGCGTAGTTTCTTATCCAGCGCGCCCATGGGTTCGTCGAGTAACAGGACCTTGGGGCTTTTCGCCAATGATCGCGCGAGCGCGACGCGCTGACGCTGGCCACCTGACAGCTGGTTGGGTTTGCGACGGGCATACTCGGTCATGTGCACGAGCTTGAGCATCTCGGCCACTCGCGCGTTGACTTCTGCGCGGCTGAGCTTGTCCTGTTTAAGGCCGAATGCGATATTCTGCTCGACCGTCATGTGCGGGAAAAGGGCGTAGGACTGGAACATCATGTTGATGGGCCGTTCATACGGCGGCAGGTTAGTAATATCCTGGCCGTCGAGAAATACTCGACCTTCGCTGGGACGCTCGAACCCGGCGAGAATACGCAGCAGTGTCGATTTGCCTGAACCCGAGCCGCCAAGCAATGCGAAGATCTCGCCGCGGTTGATGGTCAGGCTCACATCGTCGACCGCCAACGCGTCATCAAAGCGCTTGCTCACCCGGTCGATACGCACAAACTCGTCTGGCTCGGCCTTGGCCATGGCCTGTTTCATGGCTCCTGCTGCACCAACCATAATATTCTCCGCAAATACGAGTTATGGACCCACACGATTCTGTGCGCATGGGCCAGTCAATTCTGGGTATGGCTGAAACAGGGCTGCCAGGGGCAGCCCGTGTCGCTTACTGCCCGGATTTAATCCGGTTCCAGGAACGGGTAACAATGCGTTGCGCCGCCAAGGGGCGGGGCTCGGCGATGAACAGTTTGTCCATCACTTCTGCGGTCGGGTAAATGGCTGGATCACTAAGGATCTCTGGATCGATCAGGTCGTTCGCTGCCGTGTTGGGGTTGGCATACGCGACATAGTCAGTGATCGGTGCAACAACGTCCGGGCGCAGGATGTAGTTGATAAAGGCGTGTGCGTTGTCAGGATTGGGCGCATCTTTGGGGACCGCCATCATGTCAAACCAGAGCTGGGTACCTTCTTTTGGAATGGTATAGGCGATGTTGACGCCATTTTCAGCTTCGCTGGCCCGATCTGCGGCCTGGAATACATCGCCGGAGAAGCCAACAGCTACGCAGATGTCGCCATTAGCCAGATCACTGATATAACGTGAGGAATGGAAATAGCGCACTGAATCGCGCACGCTCAACAACAACGCTTCGGCCTTTTCGAGATCGTCCTTGCTAGTGCTGTTCGGGTTCAGTCCCAGGTAGCCCAAAGCCGATGTCATCATGTCGTCACCCGAATCCAGCATGGAGATACCGCAGCTGGCCAGCTTGCTGGCGACTTCCGGATCGAAAACCAGATCCCAGGAGTTCAGGGGCGCGTCGTCACCGAGAATGGCTTTGACCTTGTCGACGTTATAACCAATGCCGTTGGTACCCCACATGTAGGGGATTGCATACTTGGTTCCCAGGCCTACGGATTCGAGCTGGGTGAGCAACTTTGGATCCAGGTTCTTCATGTTCGGTAGTTTGCTGTGGTCCAGTTCCTGATAAACCCCGGCTTGGATCTGCTTGGCCAGAAAATGGTTGGAGGGCACCACCACGTCGAAGCCTGAGCGGCCTGTCAGCAGACGCGCATCGAGTATCTCGTTGGAGTCGTAGACGTCGTAGGTGACGTCGATGCCGGTTTCCTGCTTGAAGTTATCAATGGTGTCTTCGGCGATATAGTCCGACCAGTTGAAGATCTTCAGCTCACCGGCGTCCTGCGCGCTGACGGCTGTACTCAGCAGGCCGCTAGTGGCCAGGGCCAGCAGGGTCATTCTTATTGGCATTTTCACTGGAACTTTCATGACTTCTCCTTTTTCAGACTGTGGCCGAAGAAGGGCCAGATCTGTTTTCTTTTTTGGAGGCCGGCGCCGTGTGGCGTCGGCCGGTAGTGAATTCATTGCCTGCTTCAGCGTCCGGACTTGATGCGCGTCCAGGCGCGGGTACGAACCCGTTCGATATTCGCTGGCAACTCTGCCAGCGTAAATAGTTTATTCAAGGTTTCGTCATTCGGATAGACACCCGGGTCGTTCAATACGCCTGCATCTACCAGGGGCAAGGAAGCCTTGTTGCCGTTGGCATACGCGACATAGTTACTGACATCGGCGATCACCTCAGGACGAAGGATGTAATCGAGAAATACATAAGCATTATCGACGTTTCTGGCGTCCATGGGCATGACCATCATGTCAAACCACATAGCCGCGCCCTCTTTGGGAATCGCGTATTTGACGACCTCACCGTTACCGGCCTCTTCAGCCCGTGCAGCAGCCTGAAGAATGTCGCCAGACCAGCCGACCGCTACGCAGATATCACCATTGGCCAGGTCGGTAATGAACTTGGACGAATGGAAATAGCGGATGTGCGGGCGAATGCTCTGCATCAACTGCTCGGCTTGCACGTAATCCTCGGGATCTTTGCTGTTGGGGTTGAGTCCCTGATAAAAGAGCGCGGAGGGGATGATTTCTGCCGGTGCATCCAGGAAAGCCACTCCGCACTGAGCCAACTTTTCCATGTTCTCGGGCTTGAACACCAGGTCCCATGAGCCGACTGGCGCATCGTCGCCCAGTATTGCTTTCACTTTGGCTTCGTTGTAACCGATACCGGTGGTGCCCCACAGATAGGGAAATGCGTACTGATTACCCGGGTCATTGTTTTCAAGCGCCTTGAGCAGAACCGGATCAAGATTCTTCCAGTTTGTCAGACGACTACGATCCAGGGGCATGAATGCGCCGGCCTTGATCTGTTTGCCGAGAAACTGATTGGAGGGGACGACGATATCGAACCCGGAACTGCCTGACAGCAGCTTGGCCTCAAGTACCTCATTGCTGTCAAATACGTCATATACCACTCGGATGCCGGTGTCTTTCTGGAAGTTTTCCAGCGTGTCTTCGGCTATGTAATCCGACCAGTTATAAACGTTGACCACGCCCTCGGCCATAGTAGCGCTGCTGAAAGCCATGACGCAGGCCGCGGTGAACAATGTCTTGCTGTTGGATTTTCTCATTGCAGTCAATTCTCCATTGCATTGATGTTCACGCGGCTCGGGTCGCGCTATTGCGCAGAAGTTGCTACGCCCAATTGCTCGGCTGTCATGTCCAGCGCCAGCCAGATCTTGGCGACCAGTTCATCGATCTCCGCCGGCGTGATGATCAGCGGTGGCGACATGATCATCGTGTCGCCTACCGCGCGCATCACCAGGCCGTTACGAACGCACATATCGCGGCAGATTGTGCCGGCCATGCCGTTCTCCGCAAAGCGCTCACGGGTGGCCTTGTTGCTCACCAACTCGATCGCGCCGAGCAATCCTACACCGCGTACTTCGCCTACCAGTGGATGGTTCGCCAGTTGGGCAATTTTACTTTGCAAGTACGGTGCCGCTTCCTGTTTCACATGCTCGACTATTTTTTCGTCACGCAGGATCTCCAGGTTTTTCAGGCCGACAGCCGCCGCTACCGGGTGCCCTGAATAGGTATAGCCATGGAAGAATTCGCCACCCTGCTCGATCAGCGTCTGGGCTACGCGCTCGCCGACGATGACGCCGCCCATCGGCAGATAGCCCGAGGTCATGCCCTTGGCGATCGACA